>OJMJ01000332.1_pt1 | contig 24508 bp, 16 predicted proteins | sample 1597181 | NCBI WGS metagenome assembly OJMJ01 (sample SAMEA2452126, study PRJEB22498) | human gut metagenome | biome: human feces; feature: human gut; material: feces | place: Australia | collected 2012
GTATATTGTCAGGCGTTGAACTTGATGAATCAGAGCCTGACGAGCTGCTGTCAGGTGTGCTTGAACTACTATCTGTATTACTCGAACTGTCTGACTTATATGTGTTCTCTATAAGAAACAGCTTGTCATTGTTTTTGGTAACAACTGTGTAGTTGGCAGGAATATCTATCTCCTTAACTGACCACTCAGCCGCAGAATTGTCTTTCCAAAAATACTCCCAATTGTTGTCAGCACTAAGAGTAACAGTATCAAAAAGTTTGCCATCACGATAGATCTCCACCTTGATATTATCAGGTATGAGCTTTTCCTGACCATCAGGAACTATCCACGACTTTCTTACACCATAATCACTGTCCCCTGCTGGAATCTCTTCGTATGTGAACTTGGTGTAAACTGTTATCTGACCCTCAGCCACGATATCCTTATCTATCTCGATAAGTGACGGAGAAGGTGTAAACTTAGCTGTTGCGTTTTCAAAACTCTTGCCTGAAACAAGATACAGACCCACAGAATCAGCAGAAAGCTTTACTTCACCGTTTGCGTCCGTCTTGCCTGTTGAAACCGGTGTTATGCCATCGGTTTTTGCGTAATTGTCGAGCGTATCAGCGACAGCCTGCATTTTTGAAGCGTCAGTAAAATCAGACATATCTATAGGATAATCGCTGAACTCGCCGGTAAGGACAAAGTCAGCTTCTTTACGCTCACCGACCTTATATATGCTCCACTCGGCATTACTAACAGTCGTTGTATCATTTTTGCACACTATATCCACATTGATATTATCCGCTGCAGAAGCTGAGATCGTCATGCTTCCCAAGGCTGAAACAGCCATTGCCGCCGTACACAAAACAGCCTTTGCAAGCTGAGAAAATTTAAGTTTCATCTTTGCTACTCTCCTTATCAGGTAGATTTTCAACATTATCGTCACTCTCTGGCTTATCCAGCATTGCCACAAGCTCATCGTGAGAGATTTTTTTGCGTTTTGAATCCACAAACCACCACACAAGCAGTACCACAAACAATGGTATTGCTACAAAAGGCACGACCACAAGAGCATCGAGCTGAACAGCGTCTGCCGTTATTTTTGAAGCACTCTTTGTATCGTCCGCAGTTTCAACTCTCTTTGCACGAACAAGAAGCCTGTGAGAATTGACTCCGTATGGTGTACAGGTAGTCAATGTAACATGTTCCTCACCCGGAATAATGTTCAGCTTATCCATTTCATTAGGCAGAACTATATAAACAGCCTCGACCTCATATGTATAGACCTCTTTCAACACTGTTATAGTGAACTCATCGCCCTCTGCAAGCTTATCAAGGTCGCTGAAAAGCTTTGCCGACGGCAGACCTCTATGTGCTGAAATGACCGAATGAGTGTCCGCTCCGCCAACAGGCAGGCTCGAACCTTGCAGATGTCCCACAGCGACATTTAACACGCCGTCACTTGTGCCATGATAAATAGGCAGCTCCACCCTTATAGTCGGAATGGAAATATAGCCCATAACACCCGTTCCCGTGATATCTAGGATATCCTCATAGCCCTTGACCTGATCATAATCCACAAAAGGTCGGGCAAGTTTTGCTATCTCTTCATTATATTTTCTGGCACGGCTGAGTATCTCTTCATTCTCCTTGTCAGAAAGGTCATTTGCCGCTTTCTGATAAGTCGCCACCGCACGGCTTTGCGTTTTTGAGTTCCACCAATCGCTTATTGTTGGATATAACATCACGGAGAGCCCCACAAGCAATAACAAGACCAATAAAATTGTAGTTGATTTACCGCTTTTCTTCCTCATGGAGTCCTCCCTGATGCCTGCCGACCGAGATCGGCAGGACAAAGGTAAAAATAAATTCAAAAATTAGTCGTTCTTAGCTCTCTTCTTAGCAATGAGAAGCACACCTGCGCCCAGTACGATAGCTCCGCCTACACCGTAGAAGATCTGAGTACCGATACCGCCGGTTGTTGGAAGTGAGCCGCCCTTCTGGTTTATGATCTTAACTGTAGAACCGCTTGTGCCTGAATCAGTGCCGTCGATCATACGAATGGACTGAAGCGTATTAGCAGGATCATATGTTGTGTCAAACTTGAACTCATATGGATCAGCTCTGTTATACTGAGCAGGAGCTTCTATCTCAACAAGCTTGTAAGTTGTCTGATCATCAATGCCCTTGATAGTAAACTTACCTGTTGCGTCTGTTTCGATATAATCAACAGAGCCTGCCTCACTGCCGATCTCAAGTCTGTAAACATTGTCAGCTATCTTGACAAGTCTGATAGCATCGTTATGAACATTTCTAAGCTGGAACTTAGCACCTGCAAGAGGCGCGCCCTTTTCGTCTACCTTGTTACCAACAAGTGAGAATGTCCAGTCATAAACTGTGACCTTAGGTGTTTCGCCGTTCTCCTTACCTGTTGTGTCCTGAGGATTGTTTGAATAAGTCAGATAAGCTGTGTTAGGGTTATTGTTCACGCTGTCAGGAGCAGTAACTGCTACCTTAGCTTTTTCATTGAGCTTAGCAGAATAATAAGTTTCGATCTTTGCAACTGTAGGATAGTTCTTTACAAGCTCCTTGATATCGAAAGTAACATAGAAAGACTCCTTATAGTCGGTCGTACTGCTGTCGTCGCCAACTGTTGTGTTAGGACCTACTGTAACAGAAGTGATCTCCTGACCGTCAGCGTCATAGTACTTGTATGTAAGATTATCATTGAATGTAAAGCCCTCGCTGAGCTGGTCACGAACTGTATATGTATACTTGTCATAAGCTGATACGTCGCTTGGTATAGTTGTTGTGATCTTGAACTCTACATCGTCACCGATTGCGTTGTCGCCAACATCGCCCCATGAGTCATTCTCATTGTGCTTGATCTGCTTTGTAAGAGTCGGCTTCGTCTTCTTTGGAGTAACGTTTGTTGTACCTGAAACGTTAAGGATAAGAGCTGAGTTAGCCTTATCAACACCATTATTTTCTGTTGCATCAACAACGAGATAATAGCCAGCATTTGGGAGTGGAATAGTGTACTCACCGTTTTCTTCATAGGCGGTTACAGACTTATTGTCGATGATGCAGCTAGAAGCGACTTTTGCAAACTTGGCAGTATCTTCCTTTGTCCAATGATCTGCATCTGAGATTATCTTTGCAACGTCTGCTGCACTCTCGGCACTGTCAAACTGTGACATATAAGTGTTAAGGTCAGAAGTTTTCAGTTTGGTAAGCAGAGCATCGCCATCAATGCCTTTGCCCCACTTGATAGTATTTGTTGCAGATGCCTGGTCAAAGATCTGATAAGCCTTATATACTCTGTTTGTATCAGAATCCTTGATAACAATGTTATTAACGCCAGCATCAGTAGTAGCAAATACTCCGAATGCTGATGTTGCAGCAATAGCTGAAACTGACATAACGGTTGCAGCAGCAAGAGCTGCGAATTTCTTCATCTTCATAATTAATTATCCTTTCATATTTGTTTATTTACAGCGTTTTTTGCGACGCTTTGTAACTAAAAGTATTGCTGCGGCAACAGTGACTGTTCCGCCTGCTGCCACGAATGGGATAACACCCATGCCGCCTGTTTCAGGCAGCTCTCCCAAAGTTTCCTCAGAGTTGTTATAGACCTGAACATACTGATCGCCGTTCTTTGTCATATCAATGCAATTCTCATTTTCTGAGCCATTGTATCTGTAGTAAGCCTTATATGACGACGTGCTTACCGGCTGACCGTTCACGTCTATTTCCTCAAACCAATAGTAATACTTGTTTCCTTTGACATTATTTTCTTCAAGAGAAACGGCAGTTGACCAGTTGTTATCCGCCGTGAGCGTTATCTGCTTCCACAAGAATACTTCACCGCTAGGTATCGCATCTTTATTAGGAACAGGTGTAACGTTCGTCTTCTCAGGTGTGCCAAGATCATTAGCTGTCACTGCGTATGAACAGCCACTATCGCTCTTAAGTGTAAGTTCAACAGTAATATCTGAAGTGATATTATTCAGATTTAAAACAAACTGACTCTTGTCCCAAGACGGTGTAACGTAATCACTAACGCTGACATACTTGCTATCACCGCTCCATATAGGTATAGCCTTGCCGTCCACCCAATTTTCACCTGACTTATAGATGTCAGCCAGAACAGCTCCTGAACTGTCAAGAACTCTAACACGTCCCTCAGTTTCACCGTTATTTATCCATGACTTTGTCATATCAAAACTGAACTTAGCCGAGCCATACATGGTATACTCAGAGGCAAAGCTTCCGTTCTGAGCCATTTCTGCACCATTGCTTGTAAGGATCTTGAATTTAACATTCTGTCCCTTATCCATTGTGCCTGTAAACTTGTTATATTTTTCAGGCACGTCAGCCTTATTTGTTGACCTATAGATATTGAACGTTACCTTATCATTGGTATGGGTATTGCTATCGCCGTCAGACCATGCCTTTTGCAGGCGAACGTCCATATTTTCAACTTTCTGCGGGGTCTTGGTATTGACGATCGTATCAAAGCCCGTGGCACTGCCGTTATTTGAATAAGTATATGTAACGCCAAAGCCGTCAGGTATATTCTTTTCAAGAACATAGTAATACTTGTCCTTGTCAAGACCGTCAAGAGTTACCGTCCAATTCTTAGACTTTTCCAGAGAAACAGTTTTTATAAGTTTGCAATCTGTTGGTATTCCGTTATCTCCATTCACTCTTGAAGTTGAATTTGGTGCAACAGAGGACTCATAAACATCTGCCTCGATCTTGTCAATACCGGCAGGAAGCTCGCTGTCAGCAAGCTTGTTTCCAAGCTCATCACGCCATTCCTTCGTTATATTAAGTCCCTTGACGTTCGTAACTGTAACATCAGTGTTTTTGCTCATTGCCGTTGCACTGTATACAGCCTCATATCCTGTTGCAAGATCGATCTCTTTGATATAATAGTAAAGCTGCTTGTAATCATTGCCGACCTTCGTATATCCAGGAAGCTTTGACCACTCATGTTTCCAATTATTAGCTTCGTTAAGAGTTACCTCATCACTGCCCCACTGAATATCATCTGGAACACCGCTTAAAACCTTAGTTGTAGACGAGCCAAGAAGAAACTTTACGCTCTCTGCCGAATGATTGCCGTTTCCATCGCTCCAAACCTTGCTTGCAGTTATCTTAAACTCTTTCAACAGATTTGTTACTCTGAACATATCTCCGTTCTTTACGAACTGATATCCGTCCTCACCGACTTCACTTGGAACTACAGCCGGACGCACTTTAAAAGCAAAATATATAGGCGTTTCGTCAAGAAGATAACCCTCTGGACTTTGCTTTTCTATAAGCTTATAAAGATGGCCCTCAGTATCTCCTGTGCCTGCGGCAGGTTCAAGATCAAGGTTGTATGACCCGTCAGCATTTACATTGAATGTCTGCGCCTTATCCTGTGCCGAATTTCCCCATATAACTGATCTTCTGTCCTTCGCAGCATTTTCTTTGAAATCTACTGCCGGGAGCCAATCGTATGTGCCATTTTCCAGCTTAGTATATCTATAGATCTCAAAAGAAGCCTTGAGCATAATACTATAGTCTCCGCTGTCTACCTTCATAAGCTTAAATGGCTCAACAGTTGTTGATGATGCCTTTGACTGATTTATCAACTCAAACTCGGAATCATTATCTTCACTGTCATTTACAGCAGAGCCGTTTGTGTCAAATGATATATTATTGAACACATGGACTTTATAGCCATCGTTCTTAGCGTCCTCATCATTTGCAGGACTTCCTGTATAAACGTATACTATTTTTAGGTGACGCTGATCCGGAACGTTTATTTCAAGTTTCTTTACAAAATCTCGTGTCTTCGCTGTCAGCGCAGAACACTTTACAGCCGAAAGCATTTTTTCATTGCTTACCACAGTGCTTGAACTGCCGTTGCTATCCCTGTATTCATATTCAACTCTGAAAACACCGCCCGCCTTCTCAGAAGAAACCTCTTCCACAGGAACAGATATGCTTGAGCCATAATCTGACCACTCGCCGCTCTTATTGGCAAAAGCCTTTACTTCCTTGAAACTGTTGCCGTCCATATAGCCATAAGCCACATAGTATCTCTTTATATTTCCGTTTTCGTAGCCCTCAGGCAAAGTCAGATCAATAGTACCCTTAGCGCCAACAATACTTTCACTTGGAATAAAGTTAGCGATAAACTTGGCCTTTTCGTTGGTAATAACATCTGCACTGCAGGAAACTGTGCTGTCAACTACCTCCGGGTCTGATATCACATAACTGTAATCACTCACAGCAAGCTCTGCACCCGTATCTGCGTCAAACACCTTGATAGACTTCAGATCCATATCAACAGCGGAATTGCCATTTATGCTTACCGTTTTTGTCTGAATGTTACCCTGAGCGTCCTTTGTCTTAACTACAGCCGTGCCTCCGCACTTGATAACATCGTTGAGAGTTATCATTCCGTTTGTTGAGCATTTGAGCTTTTTAGGGTTAACATCAATGGTATAAGTTATCTCACAGCCGGTGGACTTGGGAGAAGAAGTTTTCTTCAAGTTCTTTTCCTTAACTGTCTGCGTCTGGCTTCTCTCCGAATATTTTCCAGCTTTATCCTGAACTGTGTTTTTGAACGCTGCAGTACCATTCTTGTAAACGCCGTTCTTAACATCATCGACCTTTACAAGTGTGCTGTAGTAAGCTGTCCAAGCGTCCTGCTGATTCCATGCAGTCTTGAAAGTTACCGTATTGGCTGTCTTATCATAGAAATATTTAAACTGATTTGTTTGTGCAAAATCATACTTATCAGAACTATTTCCAGATGAATATTTCAGATAATCATTATTCTCATATAAGATCATGCCAGATGGCAAAGTATCCACGATCTCGACATTTTCGCCATACTTATAAGTGCCGTCCTTATTGATATCAAGCCGCCAATCAAACCTGTAATACTCAACGCCATTTACAGTAACAACAGGCAGGCTGCTAAGATCATGCACTGTGTCACCTGCTGTGCTGCTTGCAGCGTCATACTTTTCATAAGGTGCTTTGGAGCTGTCGCCTATAGTAAACTTAGTCTTATCTGCACTAGGCTCGAATGTTTCACCTTTATAAGTAGCCTTGTTATTTACATTTATAATAGTACCTGCGTCAAGACCTGTTACATCTACGGTACTGCTATACTGTATCTGCACAAGGTTTATATTGTCAAATTCTTCACTATCATTGAACTTTATCTCAAACGAAGTGTTGTCGGCATTAGGTACTACAATATAATTTGAACCGTTAAGAGTTTCATAGCTTCCTTTTCCATTTCTCTGAACATACATAATAATGGAATCAGTGTCAAGAACGCTCTTTATTGACTTGCCGTCATTTGACGCAGCGTTCATTACATCGCTTATAGTCTTTCCCCTAAAGGAACCGTTTGTCTGCTTGACCTCCACCTGCCACTTATATGTAACCTTGCTCCCGTTCTGAGAAATGTCAAGAACTTTTTTTGACTTCTCGTTTACAGGCTTATAATAGACCGTCTTGTCAGAATGGAAGCCGTCAATACCTGCAGTATTTTTCACTGAATAATATCCTCTGCTGTCAGGGTCGCCAAGATCATAGTCAGCAACCTTTGTTTCATAGGAAATAACTACCTCGTTATTGTCGCCTATGCTGTCAGGCAAAACAAGCTCACCGTCACTTGCAACCGTTGCATCAATAGTATCGTTTCCTATTTTAATGCTGACCTTCTGTCCTGCTTTAAGCATATTGTCAGTTATTGTCTTGCCTTTAAGGGTAGAATTTTTGTCATTACATTTAACAGTTACTTCCCATTTGATTATACCTAATGTGTTATTATCTATCCAACCATTTTTTGATATCTGATACTTATTATAAACAGTTTCACTTGAAGTGATATCAGACCATGGGTTTTTATCAGGTCTTTGCATTTTAACTGTATTTGTAATTTCCGCCTTGTCAGGATCGATAGCAGTCACATACTCAATGGTGATTTGGGACGCTGTTATTTTATCGTCAAACGTAAGCGTGTTTCCGTCAAGTGTGTACTTTACATCTGAGCCATCGTCAGCTTTAAGTGCAAAGCTTCCTTGCTTTGCATCAGGGAATGCTTCATCATAAAGATGATAACCCTTTAGGTCTGCACCGCTAGGGTTGCTTACAACAATTTCCCATGTGACTTCATTATTGTCGTAGTCAACATTCTTGCCTGTTTTTGAGATCTTATCCTTCTTTGACTCAGAATAAATAGTTTTATCTGCTTTTACTCCATTTCCGTCCTTATCATATGTAGTGGATTTGTTTTCCACCTTACCTGACATAACGAAATCCGGATTGCTTGTAGGATATGGGGTCGTGTAGCTTATGGTAACATTTTCTTCGCTAAATCCATCGCTGAAAACAAACTTTCCGCTTGCAGCGTCATAGCTTCCTGCACCCTCAGGTGAAACAGTGAAGCTTCCGTCAACAGCATCCTTAAAAAGCTCGTCCTCGATCCTGTCAAGAGGCTTCTTTGCAGGATTGTCCACTGTGATAGTCCACTTAACTCCGTCTGCAGTTTCGCTTGCGTCCTTTACGGCAGACATAGTGAGCGGAGTGAAACCGCCTATTTCAACCGTCTGACCGCCTATCTCAACAGTGGTCTTATCACCTGTATCTGTATCCTTACGCTTTACATTACCCTCAAAGCTTGCCTTACCGCTTATAGCGTCCTTCTCGTTTTTCTGCTTATATCGCTCGTCAAACTCAATAAAAAGATACTTCTTTCCATCTATCTCGTCAACTCTGTACTTACCTGAAATTCCATGTCCTTCATCGAAGTGAGTATCCTCGACATCGCCCCAGGATCCGTCTGACGGTATACCGCCCTCGGGCAGGCTAACATTATCGTCGATAGGGAAATAAATATACCTATTGGTCATTTCGCCCTTATCAAAATCAAATTCCACATTGAATTCGATCTTTTTAGATTGGTCTTTTCCTGAACCGACCGCATCATAGGCTTTTATCGTGACGCTATTCGCATCCTTATAAGAATAGCTTCCGCCGTTATAGGAAACATCTCCACCTGCCACGGAAGTACCCTCAGTGGCACTTATTGCAGGCATAACAAGACTTGCCAACACTGACACTGTCATAACAACAGACAGCACCACACCGAACAAGCGACTGCGTTTTTTCCTTTCATTTTCTTTTAGATATTGCCGAACTTTACCGTTAAAATTCTGCAAAACGGATCACTCCCTCCGAAATTATACACTATTTATAATAAACGCTAGTCCACTGTGCCTATCCTTTTAAAAGGATATATCCTCAGTGAGACCTTTCCAAGCACTGCTTCCTCAGCAATACAGCCTATCCTCTTTGTACGGCTGTCAACAGACGTAGATCTGTGGTCGCCCATAACGAATATTCTCTCGTCAGGCACCTGATAAGGCAGCTCGATATCACATTCTCCCAGAGCTTTGCCGTCAACATACGGCTCATTCAAGGTTTTTCCGTTGACGATAACAGTACCGTCCTCCTTGATATCCACCACATCTCCTGCTGTAGCGATAACACGTTTCAACAGTATCTTATTATTATAATAAAACGCAACTATATCGCCCTTCTGAAAGCTTCCACGCTTTCTGCACACCACCAGCTCGTCGTCATGCAAAGTCGGCGTCATACTTGTACCCGTTACTCTCAAAACAGGCAAAAACAACATTGATATGATCACTGCTGCCGCTGCCACAACAAGAAGCGACGCCACAGTGCTGCGGAGTATCCTCAGATATTCCCGCCTTTCATGATGCTTTTTTACCACCCGCTCAAGTGTCTGGACATCAGGAAGCTCAGTTTTTTTTAACACCTCGTTCTTGCTATCTGCCGCCATGATCTTCCTCCACTACAGGCTGCTTGTGACCTGTCAGTGCAGCCACCTGCCGCTCCAGCCTGTCAAGTCGGTCAGTGATACTTTTTTTATCTTCGAGCTTTTGAAGAAGCTTTTCATTCTCTGCGTTAAGCTTATCATATTCTTTTCGCAGATAAAGCATTAACTCGAGCAGCTCATTTTTCGACAATTTTTCAAGCGCCTTATCCTTCAAAAGCCTCACCTCCGACGCAATATGCCTATATAATTACAAGTATTATATCACTTGATTTTCCATTTGTCAATCCCACAATATATCATATTTGTATTTTATTGCATATAAATATACTGATAGTTCGCACAATATTGATTTATCATTTTCACAGTGCCGGCAGATGATAAAACGGCATATTTATTAGCCTTGAACATGAAACAATATAAAACCTGCGTTTTTACGCTAATTGCAACTTTCCCCAAAAAAATCTTTCCTATTTTGATTATAGCAGCCTGCATAGTCAATATTTTAACATTGTATACTAATACTGTATTTATTAATATTTTGTAAATTTTGATAAATAACTTTCTATCATTCGCCAAATATTAATTTAGTCCCATATCGATCCTTATTTAACGACAAATGTTCACTGCAAAGCAAATAAGCTTTACATAGCTACATCGACAAGCTTTCAAACTTTACACGTTCAACAAAGCAAAGAAAAATCGGCAAATTTCATGTATTCACCGATCTATCATCAATTTTGCTTTCTCACAACAGCATATTCATCATCAAGCCTGTAATAAGGACAGCTATATTCGCTGTCGCTCATTGATCTGTATGCTTCGTCCTCGTCAAGATCGACCATGCAGCAGTAACATTCACAATCTTCATCAAAAACGTAATTCACACAGCTTTCACAACGGCTGACTATTTTCTTCGCCTTTGTCATAACAGCCTCCTATTTAAGCACCTTTTTAAGTATACTATTTATAAATACAAGTGCGTCCTTCATTTTTTTCATATCACTATCTGAAACACTGGAAAATTTACCGAGTATATCATCAAGTATCTCGTTTTTCATCTTTTCCATAAAGCGCATTGCTTCGTCAGTGAGCCTGATGTTGATAACTCTGCGATTATCGGGGTTTTGCATTCTGATAACAAAGCCCTTGTCAACAAGCTGTGCCACAGCCCTTGTTGCCTGCTCATTAGAAGTGTTTATCTTGCTTGCAAGCTGTGACATTGTGAGCGTTCCCTCAATACATAGTGACAGCATTATTATCTGCTGAGTTCTTGTTATATCATACTTTTTCTTATCAAACGTATCAAATACCAATTTTCTGCTGAGAGGGTATATCTCATACATTGACATGATACATTCACGACGTACATTGTCTACCATTTTTACTTCCTCCACATAAAGCTAATTACAACATATTTTCGTTGATTTTTCCACACACAGTAATTATAACATACACTTCTCATTTGTCAATAGCAGAATTATATCAATATTTGATTTTGTTAAGTTATTCTTTTAGGGGTTTTGTTGATGAAGATAGATTATATGCCCATGGCAAGTTTTAAAGTTTTACCAATTTACAAAAAGTTCAGTCAAAATTTCTGAAAATTATAGCTGCCAGCTTAACACAAGACGGTAAGAATGTGGTATAATAGTTAATGAAGTAAAAATAGATTATGGAGGTTTAAAGTATATGTTGTGTACTGAGTGTAAAAAAGAGCAAGAAAAACGTATTCCTAACGAGGAAAAAGAAAATGCACAGCCCGCCGAGAAAGTGTGCAGCGACGTACATACAACACTGAAATCAAAGCGTTCAGCCGCTTTGATACTTTTGACTGGTGCTACGCTTATGCTTATAATTGTGTTCATTCTTTTTTGGCTTATCATGTTGCCGAATCTGCCACAAGACAACAGCGTCCTTGCGAATAACTGTGCAAATATATGCCAGACCGCTAAGGAATATATCGGGATCTGATCTTCAAGACGTTCTTCTCCTGCCTTCGGGCGGGAGTTTTTTTGTTTTATGGCGATTTTACAAGCTTTTTACGGCACCTGCATTGACATCATATGCGTTTGGCGGTATAATAATACAGTATGATATAAGATGCCTTTCTTACGATAGGAGTTAGGAGAAATAAGAATATGAATAACAAGGTCTACGATAACAGAGAGTTATCATGGCTTAAATTTAACGAGAGAGTTCTTGAAGAAGCTCAGGACAGTGCTACACCGCTTCTTGAAAGATTGCTTTTTCAGTCGATATTTGCAAGCAATCTTGACGAGTTTTTTAGGGTGCGTGTGGGTTCGCTTTATGATTCCTCACTTGTGGACGACGATCATAAAGACAACAAGTCCAAAATGCGTCCATCTGAACAGCTTTCTGCAATATTTGAACGTGTTCATGAGCTTATACCAATAAAAGATAAAACATATAAAGCTATCTGTGAGGAACTGGAGCTAAAAAATATAGTACATAAAAGCATTAAGGATCTCACTGAGCAGGATAAGAAATTTCTTGAAGCTTATTATGCCTATGAGGTCAAGCCGTTTCTTAACGCCTTTATAATTGATAAAAGACACCCTTTCCCGTTTCTTGCAAATCAAAGTATTTATGCGGTCGCAAAACTCGCTTCAAAATCTGCCGTCACAGTGGGTATAGTTAGCTGTAACGAGAAATTCCAGCGTGTGATCTTTCTTCCTGATGACGAGTGGTGCATAAGCTATATCCTTGTAGAGGAGCTTATTCTCCATTATGCCGACAAGGCATTTGAGGGCTATAAAATAGAAGAAAAGGCTCTTATGAGAGTGACACGAAACGCCGATATCGACGTTGACGAGGGCTTTGACTCGGAACTTGATTTCAGACAAAATATGTCTGAGCTTATCAACAAGCGTAAACGCCTTTGTCCTGTTAGATTACAGCTTTCAAAGCAGATATCTGACACTGTGCTGAACGAACTGCTTTCAAGGTTGGAGCTTTCAGAAAAGCAAGTCTTTGTGGAAAAAACTCCCCTTGATATGTCCTATGTGTTCGCTGTGTTTGACAAGGCATCGGACAGAAAGGAACTTTTCTTCCCGAAGCAGGAGCCTCAGCCCTCTGCGATGATAGACCCGTCAAGGTCAATGATAGAGCAGATAGACGAAAAGGATCTTTTCCTGCACTATCCTTATGAGTCCATAAAGCCTTTTATCAGGCTTCTTGACGAGGCGGCTAAGGACGATAGCGTTACGTCTGTCAAAATGACTTTGTATCGTGTGGCGAAGAACTCCAAGGTCATAAAGGCGTTGTGCAACGCTGCAGAAAATGGCAAGGACGTGCTTGTGCTTGTGGAACTGAGGGCACGTTTTGACGAGGAAAACAATATAGGGTGGTCAAAGCTTCTCGAGGAGTCAGGCTGTCATGTAATGTATGGTCCGCAGGGACTTAAAGTCCATTCAAAGCTTTGTCTTATTACAAGAAAAGTTGGCGACAGCGTAAAGTACACTGTTCAGGTGGGTACAGGAAACTACAACGAAAAGACCGCAGGGCTTTACACAGACCTTTGCCTTATGACATCAAACAATGACATTGCTCAGGATGCTTGCGAGGTGTTCAGGACGCTTTCAATGGGCGAACTTGTGGAAAGCTCAAAGGCGCTTATGGTCGCTCCACACTGCCTGCAAAACAAGGTAGTGGAGCTTATGGATAATGAGATAAGCATTGCAAGAGCAGGCGGTGAGGGATATGTTGCCGCAAAGCTCAATTCTCTTACTGATAAGGTGCTTATGGACAAGATAATAGAATGTTCTCAGGCAGGCGTGAAGGTAGAGCTTGTTATAAGAGGTATATCCTGCCTTGTGGCAGGCGTGGAGGGCGTTACGGACAATGTTCAGATACGCTCAATAGTGGGCAGATATCTTGAACACGCAAGGATATATATTTTCGGCACAGGTGTTCGCAAAAAGGTATACATATCCAGCGCAGACTATATGACAAGAAACACCACAAGGCGAGTTGAGGTCGCCGCACCTATCCTCAGTGAAGAAGTAAAAAAACGTGTCCTCGATATTTTTGACACCCAGATGCAGGACAACGTAAAAGCAAGGATAATGCAGCCTGACGGAAAATATGTCCGTGCAGAGCGCGGAGATATCGCCATTGACGCACAAAGCAGATTTTACGCTGAAGCATACGCCAATGCACCAAAGCCTGCTCCTGTTAATGATGCCAAGGCTGTCCAGCCTGAAAAGGAGAAAAAGGGCTTTTTCGGCTGGCTCAAAAGGCTTTTCAGAAGAAAAAAGAAATAATATACAATGCGGTCATATTCTATATGGCTGCATTTTTTGTACAAAAAAAGGGACAGACTTTCGCCTGCCCCTTAAATTTTTATTCATTACTTCTTATCTTCAAAAGCGTTGTTGATAGCTGAAACAAGACCCTTGATAGAAGATACGATAATATCTGAGTGTCTGCCGACGCCCCAATACATCTTATCACCGCAGGAAATTCCAACATACGAAACAGCCTCAGATGTTGACTTTCTTTCAAGAGCGTGCTCTGTGTATGTTTCCACGGTAAAATCAAAGTTCAAAGCCTGCTTGATAGCATTTGCAACAGCGTCAAGACGTCCGTTGCCCTCTGCTGTATGATCGTTTGTTACGCCGTTTACTGAAGCTGTGATAGCGGCGCAGATAGTGCCGTTCTGCTTCTGAACATAGTGTGCTTCAGGAATGTCAACAGGTGCGCACTTGTTGAGGTACTCGTCCTTGAATATCTTGTATACTTCGTCAGGCATAAGCTCCTTGTGCTTGTGGTCTGAAACAGCCTTTACCTTGTAGCCAAAGTCCTCTCTCATCTTCTTTGGAAGATCGTAGCCGAACTGATTTTGGAGGATAAAGCCTATTCCGCCCTTGCCTGACTGTGAGTTTATTCTGATAACGTCACCGTCATACTCTCTGCCAACGTCATGCGGATCGATAGGAAGATAAGGAACTGTCCACTTGTCACAGCTCTTTTCTTTTCTCCAGTTCATGCCCTTTGCGATAGCGTCCTGATGTGAGCCTGAGAATGCAGCGAATACAAGTGCGCCTGAATATGGGCTTCTGTCATAAACCTTCATTCTTGTAACTCTCTCGTAAAGCTCTACCAGTGCAGGCATATCTGAGAAGTCCAGCTTAGGGTCAACTCCGTGAGTGTACATATTAAGTGCGATAGTAACGATATCGGCATTGCCTGTTCTCTCACCATTGCCAAAACAAGTACCCTCTATTCTGTCAGCACCTGCAAGCAGACCCATTTCGCAGTCTGCCACTGCACAGCCTCTGTCATTATGTGGGTGAAGTGAAACTATAACGTTCTCTCTGTTGTGAAGAGTGTCGCACATATACTCTACCTGCTGAGCATAAACATGAGGCATTGACATTTCAACTGTTACAGGCAGGTTGATGATGACCTTGTTATCAGATGTAGGCTGCCAGATGTCGATAACAGCGTTGCAGATATCTCTTGCAAACTCAGGCTCTGTGCCTGTGAAGCTCTCAGGAGAATACTCGAATACGATATTGCCCTTTGCGTGCTTCTTATACTCGTTACAGAGCTTTGCACCGTCTGTAGCTATCTTGATTATCTCTTCCTTAGACTTTCGGAAAACCTGCTCTCTCTGTGCAACAGATGTTGAGTTATAAAGGTGTACTACAGCGTTCTTTGCGCCGTCGATAGCTTCAAATGTTTTCTTTATGATATGCTCTCTTGACTGTGTGAGCACCTGAATAGTAACATCATCAGGTATCATGTTCTTCTCAATAAGTGTGCGGCAGAACTCATACTCTGTTTCAGAGGCGGCAGGAAAACCTATCTCTATCTCCTTAAAGCCTATCTCAACAAGCTTTGTGAAAAACTCCAGCTTTTCTTCAAGGCTCATAGGAATGATAAGAGCCTGATTTCCGTCTCTCAGGTCAACAGAACACCATGCTGGAGCATGGTCAACATACTCTTTTTCAGCCCATTTCATGCACTTTACAGGAGGCATATAATAGCCTCTCTCATACTTTTCTACGTTTTTCATGTCAGATCCTCCTTATAAATATAAAGCCGATAATTATTTTGATAGTGATGTGGAAAAGGGCATAAAAAAAATCGCCGCTCCTACCAATAAGGAGAGACGAGCTTTGCCGTGTTACCACTCTCATTCATATACGATTCACACCGCATATCTCAGCCGCATCTATCAATGCGTATCTCTATAACGGGAGAACCCGTGAGCGGCTAATAAGATTTCACCGTTCAGGCTCGGGGACGAGTTATCACAAATTCCGCATACCGTCTTGCACCCACCAACGGCTCTCTGTAATGTCAGAACTTTGCTTTTGTTCCTGTCAACGCCTTTGTCATATTGTTTTTATTATACCCATACTTCCCGCTTTTGTCAATAGGACAATTGCTGATTTAACAATTTGTTAATATTCGGTGCTAGATCGTTTTTCCTGACGTTAAATGTAGGGGCTGGCGTCCCCTGCAAAATAATCTTAAAATATTCTTATTACGCTTTTCAAATGCTTAAAAGTATCTTAATTAGCCCGTCTGTCGGTTGACAAAGAATAATCAATGGGCTATAATAATAGATGCTGGCTGAGGGGGTTACCACTCATACTTTTGTACAAAAGGGGATCTATAACATGATATTTGAAAGCATTAAAAAGCTTGTAACATATGGTCTGGAAAGCGGACTTATTGAGGAGAGCGACAGAGTTTATACCACAAACAGGCTTCTTGAAGCCCTTGACCTTGAGGAATATGACGAACCAGCGGAGGAGTTTTCTGACGTTGATCTTGAAAGCACTCTCAAAGAGCTTCTCGATTACGCTGTGGAAAAGGGCCTTACAGAAAATTCTATTGTATACAGAGATCTCTTCGACACAAAACTCATGGGGCTTCTTACTCCAAGACCGTCAGAGGTAGACACAAAGTTCCGGGGGCTTTACAACCACCAGTCTGCAAAGGTCGCAACTGACTATTTCTACAAGCTTTCGCAGGATACGGACTACATAAGAAGATACAGAGTAAAGAAGGATATGCGCTGGATAGCTCCAACTGAGTACGGCGACCTTGATATAACCATCAATCTTTCCAAGCCTGAAAAAGACCCGAAAGCTATTGCGGCAGCAAAACTTGCAAAGCAGTCGGGATATCCTAAGTGCCTGCTATGCTATGAGAACGTGGGATATGCAGGACGAGTGAACTCCCCTGCAAGACAGAACCACCGTGTTATATCCCTTAAAATAAACGGCACAGACTGGGGACTTCAGTATTCCCCATATGTTTATTACAATGAGCATTGTATCCTTTTCAATAAGAAGCATACGCCTATGGTAATAGACCGCTCGGCATTTGAGAAGCTTTTTGACTTTGTCAGACAGTTCCCGCACTATTTTATAGGTTCAAACGCCGACCTGCCGATAGTCGGCGGTTCGATACTCTCCCATGAACATTTTCAGGGCGGTCATTATACTTTTGCAATGGCGAAAGCCCCTGTTGAAGAAAAGATAGTTTTCAAGGGCTTTGAGAACGTTGACGCAGGTATCGTTAAATGGCCTATGTCAGTTATCAGAATAAACAGCGAGGATAAAAACGCTCTCGTTGACCTTGCTGACAAGATACTCAAAGCTTGGAGAGGCTACACCGACGAAGAAGCGTTCATTTACGCTGAAACTGAGGGTGAGCCGCACAACACTATCACACCTATCGCAAGAATGAGGGACGGCAGATATGAGCTTGACCTTGTGCTTAGAAACAACATCACAACCGAGGAATATCCTCTCGGCGTTTATCACCCACATCAGGAGCTTCATCATATAAAGAAAGAGAATATCGGTCTTATCGAAGTAATGGGTCTTGCAGTGCTTCCGTCAAGACTTAAAGGCGAAATGGAGAAGCTTGCTCAGGTTCTGGTCACAGAGGGCATAGAGGGTGTACGCCGTGACGAGATGATAGAAAAGCACGCTGATTGGGCTGAGGAAATATCAAAGAGAAACAATATTACAGCTGAGAACGTTCATGAGGTCTTGCAGAAAGAAATAGGCATCGTGTTCGCAAAGGTGCTTGAACATGCAGGCGTTTATAAGCGAAACAAAGACGGAAAAGCTGCATTTGAAAGATTTATAGACTATGTGAACAACAAGTAATAAAGAAAGAGGTGAACGCCCGTGTCTCGCAGAAGAGATTCTGCAAGGGTGCGGGCATTTTTATGCTCAAATTTACAAGACGGCATATAAAGGAAACAGCAATAATTCTGGCAATAGTCCTTTTTATAGGCACACTGTGGTTTTTAGGCTACAAAAGACATATAAGAGATACCGTCAATCAGGCTTATGACGTTGCGCCTATATCCGCCATACAGTTACAGCTTGCTTCGTCATCAAAGGCTGATAAGCTTATGATAGTTGCTCATCCAGACGACGAAGTGCTTTGGGGCGGAGGACATCTTTATGATAAAGGCTATCTTGTTGTGTGTGTAACAAACGGAAGAAATAAGGTGCGTTCTCAGGAGTTCAAGGACGTGGTGAAAGCCTCGGGCAACGAGTGTATAATGCTTGAATATCCTGATAAAGTCAGGGGCAAGCGTGACGATTGGGCGCTTGTTAAGGACGGTATCGAATCTGACCTTGAAAAGATAATGACCTGCAAGGATTGGAAGCTTATAGCTGTGCATAATCAAAAAGGCGAATATGGTCATATCCACCATGTAAACGTGCATAATTACGTCACTGAGATATACGACAAGAACAATATCCAGTGCGACCTTTACTGCTTTGGCAAGTATTACAAGACAAGCCGTCTGAAAGTGGTGGGCAACACTTTGCCAAAAATATCAAAAGAAAGATACGAGTTCAAGAAAAAGCTTGCAGATATGTATACCTCTCAAGAGAAAACTGTAGACAAGCTGTGGCATATGGCTTATTATGAGGATTGGACGCTGTATAAACGCTACAGTGAACACCCTGAAATGAAAAAACAAACTGCAACTGCGCTGGGAGTGGCTGTGAATGAGGCTCAGTAAGAAAAATATAATACATCTGTGTGTGCTTACGGGGATATATCTTCTGTTTGTCCTTGCGCTCACAAGGTTTAAATACGCCTATGGCTCTGAGCTTGATTGGGGCGGACAGCACTATGCTATCCCTGATTATTTCAGAAAGCTCTTTTACAAAACAGGGGACTTTTTTCCCTCCTTTGCCCCGAACATAGGTTGTGGTGAGAACATCTATAATCTGTCATATTATGGGCTTTATTCGCCTATAATACTTTTTTCTTATCTTCTGCCATTTGTGAAAATGTCCACCTATATACAGATAGTATCCATAATAGGCATTATAGCAAGCCTGTGGATATTCTATATATGGATGCGGCAGAAATTCACAGACAACACAGCGTTTGCACTGAGCTTTGTGTTTCTCTTTTCAGCGCCTCTTATCTTCCACAGTCACAGGCACATAATGTTCGTGAATTATATGCCGTTCCTGCTTTTAGGCTTTATGGCTATCGAGGATTATTTTGAGGGCAAGAGAAAATACATGGTGACGCTTTGGGCATTTTTGATGCTCATGACAAGCTATTTCTTTGCAGTGTCGGGTCTTGCGGCAATGGCAGTGTATGGCGTTTACCGCTGGCTGAAAATAAATGAAAAGCCAACTTTCAAGAAGTTCTGCAAAGACGGAACAGCATTCGCTTTCAGGCTTATCCTAGCAGTGATAATGGCGTGCGTGCTTATCCTGCCGACACTGCACTGTATGCTCTCAGGCAGAGAGGCAGGCAACAGCCATGTTGATCTCAAGTCGTTCATACCAGGTGTAAACTTGAAATTCCTGCTCTATTATCACTATTCAATGGGGCTTTGCCTTTTCACAGTGCTTAGCATAATATCGGCGGTGTTCTCAAAACAGCGTTGCAGAAGATTTCTTGGGATCGTTATGATGGTAATAGCCACCTGCCCTATAATAGTCTATATGTTAAACGGCACACTGTATGTTGACCCGAAAGTTCTTATACCTTTCCTTCCTCTTGGTATGCTCCTTTTCGGACACACCTATTTTGATATAATAAGAGGAAAGCTAAAGCTTAAACCACTTGCAGTGATAACCCTTTTAGTTGCATTGGCAGGAGTTTTCTGGTTCAAGACCACCAAAAAAGTGGAGTTTTATATTATCCTTGACTTTGTTGTGCTTATGTCGAGCCTGTTTGTATACAGACGTTGCAAAAAAGAGTTCATACTTAATATAGGAATGTCCCTTTGCCTCGTGGTATCCACAGTATATGCAAACTTTGCAGACAAGCTTGTGCCTTTAAAAGAACTTGACTATGATAACAGCAGTGATATGAATACACTTGCAGACTATGTCGGCTCGCAAGAGGAGATATCGAGGACCTCAAACTGCGTTGACGAAGTGAACACAGTGAACATGATATATAATGCAGATTATTACACCATGTCAATATATTCCTCACTGCACAATAAAGATTACAACAAATTTTATTACAGCGAGATATACAACGAAAATTCATACCGCAACACTTCCCTGACCACTCAGACACGAAGCCTTATTGCTGATATGTATTTTTCAAACAGATATCTTATCACTGACGACCCGGTAAAGGCAGTGTCAGGCTACAAGAAGATAAAAGAGAGCGGAAGCCTTTCACTTTATGAAAACAATGACGTTCTGCCTTTCGGATATGCTACCAATGCTCTTATCGGCAGAAAAGAATATAATTCCCTGAATTATCCTTACTCAGTGGAAGCTCTTTTCAATAATATAATAGTTGAGGATAAGACGGAAAAGTCATTTTCATCTGATATCAAAAAAGTACGCTCCATCAACTTTTCAGAGTGCGACCAGATAAAGCGTGAATGGGGAAAATACACCATTGACGCCAAAAAGCCTTTCACTCAGGAGATAACGCTTCCCGAAACGCTCACGAACAATGAGATAATGTTTGTATCTTTCAATGTGAACAACGATATAAAGGGTGGCAGAAAGGACGCTTGGGTGTCCATAAACGGCAATAAAAACAAGCTCACTGCACCTGATTGGAAGTATTACAATAATAACAGACGTTTTGAATATGTCATAACCACAGGTCAGGACTATAGTGCAGACAGCGTTAAGGTGAATTTCTCTGACGGCAAGTATGAGATAACCAACGTTCGCTGTTATATCATCGACAAAGACAGCCTTGTGCGTGACGTTGACCCGTTCATGATAGACAAGAAGACCTCTCACGGAGATGTGATAAACGGCACTATAGACGTTAAAAATGACGGCTATTTCACCATTTCCATTCCGTATACCGACGGCTTCACCGCCGAGATCGACGGCAAAGAGGTGCAGTGTGAAAAGACCGACACTGCATTCCTTGGCTTCAAGATACCAAAAGGCAGCCACAGCATAAAGATAACCTTTACCGCACCGTTGCTCCACGAGGGCATAGTTCTCTCAGGGGCAGGCTTGCTGATATTCATAGCATGCGTTATTATTGACAGAAGAAAATCAAAAGCTTCAAAGTAGAAAAAAAATAAAAGCGACAGAAATCTGGATCTGTCGCTTTTTTTGTCGTATGTTTAGGTTTGTCTATTCACTTATTACATAAAATATGATAAAATAACAGAGTGATTGTGTGACTTTTGTCAAAGGTTCTGTCTGAATCCCTCACCAATGGTAACATTTTCGTATGCAAGCTCACGCATTTTCAGCATTACATCATGTGGAGTTTCTCTCATTCCGCCCGTTGCCCAATCTATTATTATTCCGCAATAGCCATGAGAATAGAAATCAGCAAAAAACTTTGCCTTATCAGAACGCTTTCTGGTTATAGCAACAGCGTGATAGAAAAATCTGATGAACAGCTTGTGCATACTTCTGAAAAGATAATGCTCGAATATCTTTTCGTTGCTTTTTAGCGTGTTTGAGTAAAAGCGCTTGTCTTTGAGCATATTTACGAGAAATCCCTCAAGACGCTCATACCAGTTGTCGTAGTTTACGCCTTTGGTGATGTCAGCGAAAAGCTCGTGAAGATAGATATAGCTCAAAAGCTCATATTTATCCTGAAAATGGTAATAAAAAGACTGGCGGTTAAGACCGCACTCACCTGTTATATCGGATATGGATATTTTATCAAAGGGTTTTTGCTCGCAGAGTTTTTTCAGTGAATCACACAAAGCACTTTTGGTTATCGCAGAGCTTGACATTTAACTACATTCCTTTCAAATTCATAGCGACAAAAGTGCTTTTTTGAAGAAAAATCAGACTAAGCTGAATCAATGTCAAAAAAACAGACAATTCGCACTGACTTTCATTATATCATAATTTTATGAAATTTCAATAACTTTTTATAAATATTTTATAATTATCATATTTTTCACAGGGGGAAACGGCATGAAAAACAATATCATCACAGAATTTATAAATGGTCAAAGCTGTAGAGCGTATGAAGCCCTGGGGGCAGTAAAAACAGAGAACGGCATAAGATTTTCCACCTATGCGCCCCATGCAAGAAAGGTAGAGCTTTGCCTGAACGGAGATATTATCCCTATGGAATGCGACGAGCAAGGGGTATGGAGCGTTGAACGCCCTGCAAAAGAGGGTGACATTTATCAGTATGTTATCACAACGCCTACTCTTGAAAAGCACTACCGCTCAGATCCTTTTGCGGTATACAGCGAGGTAAGACCGAAAAATGCGTCTGTGGTGTATGATATTGACAGCTATAACTGGAATGACCAACAATGGCTCTCAAAGCGTGACAAATGCTATGAAAAGCCTATGAACATATATGAGGTACATTTCGGCTCGTGGCGCATAAAAGAGGGAAAAGAAGAAACCGACCGCTTTTACACCTATGAAGAAATGATAGACCTGCTCATACCTTATGTAAAGGAAATGGGCTATACCCATATCGAACTTCTGCCACTGACGGAATATCCTTATGACGGCTCATGGGGCTATCAGGTGTCGGGATATTTCTCCGCAACCAGCCGTTACGGCGACCCCAGAGGGCTTATGAAGTTCATAGACGCTTGTCATGCGGAAAATATCGGCATTATCCTGGACTTTGTTCCCGTACATTTTGTCCGTGATTTCTATGCCCTGCACATCTATGACGGAGGCTTCCTCTTTGAAAGCGACAATGAGTATGACAGATACTCCGAGTGGGGTACTGCCCTGTTTGACTACACAAAGCCTCATGTGCTGAGCTTTGTAAAATCCTCAGTTAATTTCTGGATAGAAAAATATCATGTTGACGGATTGAGATATGACGCAGTTGCAAACCTTATCTATCGTCACGGCCACACCGATGACGCTGTGAACGACAGCGGTATATGGTTCTTGAAGAACACTAATTACACCATTCAGAAAATGCACCCTGACGTTATGCTTTTCGCAGAAGATTCCACAAACTACACAAAGGTAACTGCCCCTGTTGAGTTCGGCGGTCTTGGCTTTGACTATAAATGGGATCTGGGCTTCATGAACGATACCATCAATTATATAAAGACTCCGCCTTTTGAACGCAGAAATCATCACAATAAAATGACTTTCTCCATGAGTTATTTCTATAATGACCTTTTCATTCTTCCTTATTCCCACGACGAGGTAGTTCACGGCAAGAAAACCATGGTGGATAAGGTGTTCGGCAGTCAGCAGGAGCAGTTTGCTACCATAAGAGCACTGTATACTTTCCAGTTTACTCACCCCGGCAAGAAACTCAACTTCATGGGCAACGAGCTTGGCGAATATCTTGAATGGCGTGATGAAAAAGAGCTTGGCTGGAATCTGCTCACATATCCTATACACGATTCATTACACGAGTATGTGAAAGCACTCCACAAGCTTTATCTTGAACAGCCTGCACTGTATAAGTCCGACTATAATTCCACATCTTTCCGCTGGATAGACGCAGACAACAAAAATCAGTGCATTTATGCCTACCGCAGAAGCGAACCTTCCGGCAAGACGCTTTATATGGTGTTCAATTTTTCCGGAAGCTATCAGAACTATAGCCTGAAGGTCGAGCAAAACGGAGCCTACAAAGAGCTTCTCAACTCTGACCGTGATATTTATAGTGGATCAAACTGCATAAACAGCGGTCTTTATACCACAAACTATAAGCTGCCACTCAGACTCGCACCTCTCAGCAGCGTGATAATTACCACAGAATGAGAAAAAAATATTAAAAATCATAAAATACTATTGCAAAATGGCGAAATATGCGTTATAATATGAGTGTATGTAATATACAACATTTACACCAAAATCATTTGAGAGGAGTTATGTAAATAATGGTTTATTCTCACGAAGTTGAAACAATGTGCCCTATCGCTCAGGGCGTTGCTCACGGTGCAGCTCCAATTCCAGAAGAAGCAAAGTGGGTAAAAGCTAAGGAAATCAAGGATATCTCAGGCTTTACACACGGTATCGGCTGGTGTGCTCCACAGCAGGGCTGCTGCAAGCTGACACTTAACGTAAAAGAGGGCGTTATCCAGGAATGTCTCGTTGAAACTATCGGCTGCTCAGGTATGACACACTCTGCTGCTATGGCATCAGAGATCCTTCCAGGCAGAACAGTTCTCGAGGCTCTTAACACAGACCTCGTTTGCGACGCTATCAACACAGC
>OJMJ01000354.1_pt1 | contig 23774 bp, 21 predicted proteins | sample 1597181 | NCBI WGS metagenome assembly OJMJ01 (sample SAMEA2452126, study PRJEB22498) | human gut metagenome | biome: human feces; feature: human gut; material: feces | place: Australia | collected 2012
GGACCTACTATATATAATAAGGTAGTAGAAAAGATGGCAACTGGCATAGCGAGAACTGCGAGCCATAGAATGATTACACTTGCACGCGAATATCTCACGTAAGGCAACAAATCCGTTGCCGCCATTGTCTCCAGCATATTTTTACGCCTAATCATCTCCTGAATAATCATGTATATGCAATAGAAAACACTTACGCAAAACAGAGTCAGCATCAGATAAAGCCCCTCTCTGATATACAGGCTATGATGAAGACTGATACCCACGCAAAAGACCACAATGATGGCAGCATAAATGCCACTGCATATCAGTATCATCTTTCTGAGGTTGGTACGGATGGTTTCTATGTTGTAGATTCCTATAGAGATAAGTGAAAAACATGGGGTATAAATGAGGATGTTGATGACCGCCCCTAAATTATCGTGCATAGCACGGAACCCGAAAATCATCTGCACTGCATATTGTATCGCCAATCCTATTAAGGCGACAACAATCATCCATCGTGAACGCTCATACCGCTTGTTCTCCCATCTTACATGCAGATGAGAGAGTGCCACGAAGAAGGCATTGATGAGCATGAAGATGAAACATGCAAACTGAAGTAGAAATAATGATTCCATACATTATTATAATAATGTGTAAATACGCTTGCAAAAGTAGGAAAATAATTTCAGAAAAAGGTTAAATATTCTCAAAAATGTTACTTATATTTTATCATACTTTGTTCGACACTTGTCCCTACAACAGAAAAAAGAATATGCTTTTACTGGATGTAAAATCACTCCAATAGAAAAAGCTCCTCCAGCCGTTTGACAAAGCGACCGAAGGAGCATTCTGTTATCCCCAAACCTTACCAATTACAATTACTGTGCAACTGCGCTATCTGCAGGAGCTTCCACAGTCTCTGTGGTTGCGCTGGCAGTGTCAGCAGGAGTCTCTGTAGCTACATTTTCAGAAGATGTATTCTCAGAAGCTGCTGTTGTATCTGCAACAACTGGAGCATCAACAACTTGCTGGCTTGCAGAATCTGTTACTACAGAATCAGACTGAATACCATTGTTTGCCTCAAACTGCATTGCTGACTGATTAGCGAATACGTTGCTAACACAAACTAAAACCATTGCCGAAACGGCTGCGAACATAAACTTTCTCATAATTATCATGTTTTTATTGTTAATATTATTTTGTTGTCTTATTCACTGGTAATAAGGACAACTGCCGTGCCAAAAAACGCGTAAACATGTTACACCATTGATTATGAGAGAGTTAACTAAAAACCCCCACTTTCCACAAGTTGTGGAAAGTGGGGAAATACTGTGGAATTATTCCACACTTTATTGTGGAATGCCATATTTCTGCATCTTGTTATATAGCGTCTTACGGTCTATTGCCAAGAGCTGTGCCGTCTTTGTCTTGTTGCCTCCTGTTGCAGCCAACGCGTCTTTTATACGTTGCAGCTCCGATTCCTCGTCATGGAGAGCCATAGGCTTTGGTTGCTGTAACTGCTGACCTATGCTAAGTTCGGCAGGAGTGATATATTTACCACGAGTCATAAGCACCGCCCTTTTTATCACATTGTTTAGCTCACGCAGATTGCCTGGCCAGTTGTAGCGTGCCAAAAGTTCTGAGGCTTTAGCGTCCAAGCCTAACACCTCGCGACCGAGTTCCTCGTTGGCATGCTTTATAAACAAGTCGGCAAAAAGGAAGAGGTCGGCGCCACGCTCCTTTAGACATGGCATATAGATGGTAAACTCGTTGACACGATGATAGAGATCTTCACGGAATTTGCCTTCAGCAACTCTCTGTGCGAGGTTTTCGTTGGTGGCACATACCAATCGTATGTCTACCTCAATCTCCTTAGTTGAGCCCAATGGTCTTATTCTATGTTCTTGCAAAGCTCTAAGCAACTGTACCTGCACATCGTAGCTTAAATTTCCCATCTCGTCGAGGAATAGTGTGCCACCATTAGCTATTTCGAAAGCGCCCTGCTTATCAGCATCAGCACCAGTAAAAGCACCTTTCTTATATCCAAAGAATTCAGAGGCTGCAACATCGCGAGGTATAGCTCCGCAGTCGATGGCATAGAATGGTTTGTCGCTTCTGTTGCTAAGTTCATGAATTCTACGAGCCACATACTCTTTACCTGTGCCGCTGGCTCCCAATATCAATACCGACATTGGCGTAGGAGCCACCAACCCTACATATTCATATAGCTGACGCGAAGCCTCACTCTTACCTTCTATATATTTAGGTGTAGCAGACTGCTTAGCATCTTTGGTATCTTTGTTTTCTTTATTAGGCTTTACCGCAGACTGAGTCTCAGACTTTGCTATAGGAGTAGCCAGATTAGCCTCAACAGGTGCAGCCAATGCATCATTAATCTTCTGTAATAATATATCTGGCTGTATAGGCTTAGAAATATAGTCAGAAGCTCCCGACTTCATAGCCTGTACAGCATTTTGCACTTCAGCATAGTTTGTCATCACAATAAATGGCAGTTGCATTCCCTTCTTGCGCAACCACACAAGTAGTTGCAAGCCATCGCCATCAGGCAAACGAAGATCTGACAGCACAAGACTAAAGTCGGCATCATCTTCCACCACCTTTTTGGCAGCAGCACCAACAGAGCTAACCTTGTCTACCTCAAAACCTTTTTTGCGTAGCCAAGTTTGCATCATAGTTGCAAAAGCCAAATCGTCTTCCACGATCAACAAACGATGTGTAACCATTATCTCTACTTTTTATATATACCACTATTTAGAGCCTATCTTTATTTACTAAAGTTTCAGATTTAGTTTCAAAAGGGCTGAATTATCGTACATAGCATAGGGCAAACGAAGCGACACCCTGGGTCAAGGGCGGGCTGAAAGCCCAATGAGCACATAGCCCAGGGCAAGCGAAGCGACACCATGGGTATTATCGTATTATTATTGGAACGCCCTGAAAGGGCAAAAGCATTAATCCTTAAATACATATTCCTTGTTGTATTCTATTCCATACGATTCTAAAAACTTTTGGTACTCATCTTGAAACGACATCTTTTTGTGATGTATGCCTTGATTCCTTACATATTCCAATGTCTTTCCGATCACGGACTGGCTGACGGAGAAAACACCATATCCATTCTGCCATGCGAATGTGCTATAATATGGTTCTATTGTTTTCATCCATCTACTACTGTTGCGTTTTACCTCCTCTACCACATGTGATATAGCGACGTCTTTTGACAATAGGAATAAAATATGTATATGATCGCATATTCCACCTACCTGTATTACTTTGCAGCCTGTAGCATTAACCAGTTGTCCTATATAGGAATGAATGCGGTCGAGATCGCTTTCACGGATAGGAGAGCTTGTGGTTTTGATGTGAAATATCAAATGTATGTAGATTTTGCTCAATGACTGTGCCATATTTATTACGCTTTTGCCCTTTCAGGGCGTTAATATGTATGTTGTTTGGTATTCATACCCAGGGTGTCGCTTCGCTTGCCCTGGGCTATGCGCTTGTTGGGCTTTCAGCCCGTGTTTTATCGGCTGCACCTCAGCAATTCAAGCAAGCTTGATTGCATTCGGTTTGTGCGATAATTCAGCCCGCCCCTTCATAAATCAGAAACTCATATTATTTATAGGCAACTCTGAAATAGTGCGCTAAGTTACAGATTATTTTCCACACGGCAAAGGCATAAGCGGAAAAAAGGTGATAGTCAGAATATCAACTATCACCTCATTTTGCCTATTTTATCCAATAAATGCAGTCGTACTGGATAAAAAAGCCGATTTTTATCCAGTAGAAGGCTAATTATTGGATAAAAACAGTATATTTGCCAATAACGACTATACAATATAAAAATTAGACAAGTAAATCGACCTACACATACGTATATATAGTATATAGAACTTTCGCAAGTTCAGAAGTTAGAGTATAAAAGAAGTTAGCGTTCCCTGGCGGTCGCTAGAAGTTAAAGCCATTAGCCTTTTTGCTGGAGCTTTCAGCTAAAAATTAATCAATAAAACATTAAACACTAAACATTAAACACTAAACATTAAACATTAAACAACATGAAACCATACAAGTTTGAACCATATCTGAAAACCACTATTTGGGGTGGCTATCAGATAGCACCATTTAAGGGAATATTCACCGCGCAACCTAACATCGGTGAATCATGGGAGATTAGTGGTGTGCCTGGTCATGAGAGTGTTGCAATAGAGCGCGGACTGGTAGATGATATTGACGTTGGACTCAACCTCGTTGAACTTATCGACAAATATAAGAGTAAGCTTGTGGGCGAAAAGGTTTATAAGAAATATGGAAATAAGTTTCCATTACTCATAAAATTTATCGACTCTCGCCAAGATCTCTCCGTACAAGTACACCCAGACGACAAACTTGCTATGGAGCGCCACGGATGTGCAGGAAAAACAGAGATGTGGTATATCATAAAGAGCGATGTTGGAGCAAAGATATATGCAGGACTCTCAAAGAGCATCACTCCCGACGAATACGAGAAGCTTGCTACTGCAGAGCCTATAAATGGTCACTCACCTATGCAAGATGTCATTGCTACTCATGAAGCTCATCAGGGTGACCTCTACTTTCTGCCTGCAGGCCGTCTGCATGCTATTGGTGCGGGCAATTTCCTTGCCGAAATTCAGCAGACTTCAGATATCACATATCGTGTTTACGACTTCGGACGCAAGGATGCTCATGGCAACCCACGCGAACTACACATAGAAGAAGCTAAAGAAGCCATCGATTATCAGGTTTGGCCAGAATACCGCACATCGTACGACAGCACAAAGCCTACAAGTCAGCTTATCAACTGTCCATATTTCAATGTCAACCGTGTGGTAGTGCAGGTAGCTGCACAAATAGACTTCAAAGTCGATTCTTTTGTAGTGGTAGTATGCCTATGGGGCGAAGCTAACATCAACGGCATTAAGGTTCGCCAAGGCGAAACTCTCCTTGTACCTGCATGCGAAAACATCCTCTACATCTTTGGCAATGCCACATTCCTTACGGCAACGATGTAAATAGAGAAATAGTAATTATTAACATCACTATTTCCTTTAAAACCATCAAATATATCAAAAGAATATTGTATATTTGCAGAAAGATAAACTAAAATAATAAGATTATGCAGTCAACAGTATCTACAGAAAATGTTTCAATATCGCTGCCTATATCAGATTTATCATTCCTTCGTACCCTTTCCAAGAAAATGGGATGGTCACTTAAAAAGCAGAAAAAGAGTAAGATAGAACTTGCACTAGACGATGTTAAAGCAGGGAAAGTCTTTGAAGCAAGTAGTGTTGAAGATTTGATGGCGCAGCTTGAAAAATGAAATATAGAATTAAATATTCTGGAGGATTTAAGAAATCGTATAAACTTTGCAAACGCAGAGGATACGACATGCAACTTCTCGAAAAAGCTATTACATTATTAGCTAATGAAGGAAAACTTCCACCAGAATATAAAGCTCATATCCTTTCGGGACGCCTTTCGGGTATTTGGGAATGCCATATAGCTCCAGATTGGCTAATGTTATGGACACAAAACGATTCTGAATTAACTCTTATATTATTGGAAACTGGAACACATTCAGATTTGTTTTAAAACAATAAGCACATTAACCATAACAGCATGGTGGTTTTTATATATAGAAACCTACCATGCTGTTTGTTGTATTTATACACTCAAACTTATAATTTACTCATTTTTATACCATTCTAAACAACATATTTATAATAATTATTAAAAAATATGTTCTAATCATCATATATTTTGTATTTTTGCAGAAAAGTTTCGAAACATCATTTTTTAATGCGCGACGCAAGAATTTAAAAAGCATTTAAAGGTTTGATATCTCAATGACTATTGTCGAATGCAATAGGCTAAAAATTCACATATGTATATATGAAAAGACTCATTTTTACTTTATCAACTCTGATGATATGCTCAGCCTCTATGATGGCAATACCTGCAAAGCCAGGACAATGGAAAATGTTGAAATTGGCTAATGGCACAGAGATTAGAGCAGAATTAGTAGGCGACGAGCTATGCCACTATTGGCTTGCTAACGATGGCAAGGGCTACGCATGGAGCGCAGCTCAAGGTTGCTATGTAGCTATTGACAAGGAGGCTGCACACAAGGAAGCCGACCAAAAGCGCAATGCTGCAAACAAGCGACGCATGGCAAAGGTAACAAAAGCTAAAGCCAACGACCTATACACAGGCGAGAAGAAAGGTTTGATAATATTAGTGGAGTTCCCTAAGCGTACAGCTACAAACACTCCAGAGGTGAAGTTCTCTACAGAGAATGCTCAGGAGTTTTATAATCGCGTAGCTAACGAAGAAGGATTCGCTGACCCTAAGACTGGTTTCACAGAGAGTGTATACGACTATTTCCTTGCTCAGAGCAGCGGAAAGTTTAAATTCAAATTTGACGTTGTAGGACCATATAAGTTGCCTAACACATACAACTACTACGGCGAAGACTCTGGCGGTATGCAAGATGCACACCTTGGTAAGTTTATCTATGATGCTTGTAGAAAGGCAGATGGCGATGTTAACTTCGCAGACTACGATTGGGATGGAGACGGAAAGGTAGATCAGCTATTCATTCTCTATGCCGGACAAGGACAGAATGTGAATGGTGCCGACACCGGACTTATCTGGCCACAGGAAGGAAGCCTCAACTCTGTAGGTTCCGACCAGCAACCATTCGAAATGGATGGAGTAACCATCGATTCTTATGCTTGCAGTTGCGAACTTGGTGAAAACAAAGTTATCGATGGAATCGGCACAATTTGCCATGAGTTCTCTCATTGCTTCGGATTGCCAGACACTTACGACAAAGGAACATCGTTTGGACAAACAGAACTGAAATATGGCACCTACGTATGGGATCTGATGAACAATGGCAACTACCTTAATGGTGGCTACACTCCTGCTGCCTATACAGCCTTAGAGCGTATGCTTACAGGATGGAAGGAGCCTATAGTGCTTGACAAGGATGCAGACATCGTAAATATGAAGCCTTTGGCTGACGATGGCGACACCTATATTATATACAACGATGGCTACAAGGATGAGTTCTACATGTTGGAGAATCGCCAAAAGCGAGGCAATGAAGCAGGTCTATATGCCAGCGGACTCATGATTACCCACGTAGACTATAGCCAAGAGGCATGGGAAGCTAACGATGTTAACACCACCCGTGAGCGCTATGCTATTATGGCTGCCGACAACTCAAAGGCTCGCACCATTCCAGATGTAGAGGGCGACCTTTATCCATTCAATGGCAACAACTCGTTTGGTAACACAACGATTCCTGCAGCAACTCTCAACCATGCAAATACCGATGGCTCAAAATTGCTAAACAAGGAGATTACCGATATCACTCAGAATGTAGATGGCACAATATCGTTCAAGTTCCGCAACAACAATACCACAGGTATATCTGAGATCAATGGCGAAAGCTCTAAGCCTGCCATATACAATATGAATGGCATCATAATGGGCTACGACCTTGACAAGTTGCCTAAGGGAATATACCTTTGGAAGGGGAAAAAGGTAAAAAGGTAAAAAAGTAAAAAGGTAAAAAAGTAAAAAACAAAAATAATAATAACAATTAAATATAAACTATCATGAAGAGATTTTACACATTAGCTTTGGGCTTGATGATGGGTGCAACAACCCTTTTCGCCCAGAAAACTACTGATTTGCAGTTTGTAACTATCACCACAGGCGAAGGTGACGATGTTGTAGAAACTGGTACTGTTAAAGATGGCGCAGCCATCGACGCTACAGAAGAAACTTTTTCAGGTATCACTTCTGGCATAGCTTTAAAGAATGCTACAGGAAGTGCACAAAAGGTAGTAATTAAATTCGAGCTTGTAGAATTGGATAATGGAAGCTTCTCATGCTGCTTTGGTGGTCAATGTAATCCTTATACAGAATTGAAAACATACTATAAGCCAACATTGGTATATGATGGCGAGTACCTCATGGGAAAAAGCTTCTATACATGTAAAGCCAACGAAATTGTTGACATCGATTCTCATTGGAAACCAAAAAGCAAAGGTAAGTGTGTAGTTAAATTCACAGCTTACCAAGGTGTTGTTGACGAAGAGAACTCTGACTCAGAAACCAAGTTTTACAACCTCGTAGAGGGTCCAAGCGTAACTGTAAACTTCCTCAATGGTGTGCCTTCAAGCATCAACAACATCGAGAACAAGGATGTTGACAACAACTATTACGACTTGGCTGGTCGCAAGGTTGCAAAGCCTACAAAGGGTATCTATGTAAAGAACAACAAGAAGGTTGTCGTAAAGTAAAGAAACAACGATATATATGAAAAAAATATTATCAACACTTTGTCTGATGCTCGTGGCTATGGTGTGCAGCATCTCAGCCAATGCTCAGACAGCTACAGGAAAGCCTAAGTTCCTGTACCAGAAGTTTGCTGACTATGCTATTGCATTCACAACCTCTGATAACGGTAAGTGGGCTGTAGTTTATGGTGCTACCACAGAACAGCAGAAAAACGGTAAGGCTCGCATCGTTAATGTAGAGACTGGCGAGACTACCGTAGTGCGTCACTCAAGCGAAGAAGATGACGATGCTGTTGGTCTGTATGAAATCCGCGACATTACCGACGATGGTAATACTGTAGTTGGTGCTGCCGGTGGTCAATTCTCTGAAGGTGGTACATATACAGGTAAGCCTGCATATTGGAATAAGAAGGAAAGAGACTGGAACCTTCTTCCTATGCCAGAGGGTATGACAACAGGTATTGCTGTGAGCATCACCCCTGATGGTAAGTATGCTGTAGGTAGAGTTGAGGAAAATGCCAACGACGCATTCTCTTCTTCTTCACGCGGTATTATGTGGGATATGACAGGAAACGAGCCTAAGATTGTTGAACTGAAGAACTTGCCTGAAATGCCAAGTACAGAAGGTTCTACAGGCAAGAAGCACGTTCAAGAAGCATTTACCCAGATTACTGCCGATGGTCGCTACATCGTTATATATGGCAACCAGAGCTATGGTCCTATAGGATATATCTATGACCGCCAGACAGAAACTTACTTCAAGTTTGGTGAGAATGCAAACGAAGGTCCTATTGGCAATTATGAGCTCGAGGGTGAGCCTGTATTTAGCTTGAATGGCAAATATGTGGCAGGCGACATCCGCGACAAAGACGACAACATCTTCCCAATGGTTTATAATACTGAGACTGGAAAATATAAATATTTCAATTCTCAGGAAGACAACGACTTGCTTATTTGCTGCATCGACAACGAAGGAAACCTCTACGGAAGTGCTCCTGGCACCTCTTCTCCTGTTCGTGATTGGAGAGTATGTGTAGACAATGTATGGTATCCTTTCGACCTTATTCTAAAGCAGCGCTACGGCATTGAGTATAGCGACTATACTGGCTATGATAATACAGGTACCTTATGGTCAGCTTCTGCCGACACCAAGACTCTTTCGTCAATGGTTTCTCCTCAGGGCGAAAGCTACGTGGTGACAATGCCTGAGACTATGACAGAGGCTTGTCGCGCCATCAACTTGCTCAACAACTATACAGCTACACCTGCTGCTGGTTCTAACTTCAGCAACGTTGCAGTAGTAAAGGTTACTTTCACTCACGAGATTACTGTTCTCGGCAATAAGGATTGCGCAGTATTGAAGAATGCTGAGGGTGCAGTACAGAGAAAGTCTATGGGTTTTGCTGTTGACAAGACCAACCCTAAGGTGTTGATTGTTACCTTCCGTAACACAGAAATGAAAGCAGGCGAAAAGTATACTGTAGAGATTCCTGCAGGAACTGTTGCTTTGACAAAGAATACTGACAAGCAGAACGACATCATCACTATCAACTATGTTGGTAGAGAGAATGTGCCTGTTAAGATGCAAAGCGCATTCCCAGAGAACAATGCAGAGATTGCTCGTATCGACAATACCAGCAACCCTGTAATCTTGACTTTCGACACCAATATTTCAGTAAGCGAAAGCGCTAAGGCTTCGCTTGTACAGCTTGATGGTGAGAACGAGAAGACTATATGCTCTTTGTCTGTACTTTCAAACGAAAATCAGGTAGCGTTGATGCCTGCAGCTTCACAGTATCTCTATAAGGGTTCACAATACAAGGTGGTTTTGGAGGCTGGTTCTTTGACCGATGTTTCTGGCTCTTCAAAGAGTGCTAACGAGCAGATTGTATTGAACTATACTGGTACTTACGAGCGCCAGATCTCTACATCTGACGCTACTCTCTTCAGCGACAACTTCTCTAACACAGACCAGTCGTATAAGAACTTCATGCGCTATGAGGGCGACCACAACACTCCTACTGCTGCAATGAAGAAGATTGGTTTCGACAAGGACAACACTCCTTGGATATTTAATGCAAAGGAATCTAACGATAGCAAGAACTATTTTGCAGTATCTACCTCTATGTATAGCCCTGCAGGTCAGAGCGACGACTGGTTGGTAATACCACAATTAAGTATCCCTGACGCATATTGCACATTGACTTTCGATGCTCAGAAGTATCTCGACAACAAGAACGACATCTTGAAGGTTGTGGTTTGGGAATGCGAGAGAAACATCAACGACCTCAGCTCTGACGATATCGCAGAGATGAAGGCTAAGGGTGATATCAAGGATTACGAACTTAACATCGGTGATACCGAAGAAGGTATCGATGGCGAGTTCACCCATTACTCTCTCGACCTTGGCAAGTATGCTGGCAAGAAGGTTTATATCGGCTTCTGGAACAACAACAAGGACCAGAGCATGATATTCTTGGATAGCGTAGTTGTAAAGCGCAACTTGAAATACTTGATGTCGCTTTCTACAGCATCATCTGTAGTAAACAAGAAGGAAGTGAAGATTGCTGGTTCTATCAGAATCAATTCACAGGATGATGTATATTCATCAGCTCGCTTCACTCTCAAAGATGATAAAGGCACTACTATCGACACTTTCGAGAAGACTGGTTTGACTCTTAAGAAGGGTAAGAGATTGGCATTCGAATTTGCTAAGCCTTTGGCTCTTACTATTGGCGAGGCAACAAGCTATAGCATCGAAGTTAAGCTCGATGACTATACCGACGTAGTGAAGAACAGCATCAAGAGCTTGACCTTTGAGCCTGTTAAACGAGTAGTATTGGAAGAGTTTACAGGTACTACCTGTGTTAACTGTCCTTTGGGTATCCTTGCTATAGAGAACGCTAAGAAGATATTCGGCGAGCAGTTTATTCCAATTTCTATCCACACATATCAGGGCGACCCTTACGGAACAGGTCTCTATGCTTATAGCAACTACTTGAAGTTGTCGGCAGCTCCTTCAGGTATCGTACAGCGTGAGGATTTGATAACCAGCCCTATGGGTCAGAACGATGAAGGCGATTGGTCATTCTCTGCTTTCAACTCATTGTGGCAAGACAGAATTTCTATGGAGCTCGACAAGCCTGCTGATATGGGTATCAACGTACCTGCTATCACTCTTGATGATAATACCAGAAAGCTCAACTTCAACCTTGAGATTCAGCCTGCACTCAACCTCAAGAACCAATACCTCAACGTGTTTGCTGTGGCTTTGGAAGACGGCATCGTAGCTACACAGTCTAACAACCTATACACAAAAACCGATCCTATCTTCGGCGATTGGGGTAAGGGCGGCAAGTATGGATATGCTTCTGTCGACAGAGTTGTACAGGAAGATATGGCTCGTTGCTACTGGGGAACATCATTCACAGGTTCAAGCGTAGGCTTCCCACAAAACTTGACTGCTGGCGAGACTTACTCAGTTCCTGTATCTTTGGCTTATCCAGAGCAGGTTTCAGAGTGCAAGAATGGTAAGATTGTGCTTATGTTGTTTGATGGCAACACCAACAACCTCATCAACTCTGTACTTGTGAAGCTCAGCACATTGCCAAACGGCATTGAGAACGCAGTAGTTGACAACAACAATAGCAACTGCGATATCGCTGCCGCTAATGGCGTAGTGAGCGTTAAGGCAAATGGTAACGCTAATGTAGAAGTTTACAGCATGGCTGGTCAGCTCATCAATACAGCTACAGGCACTAACAACATCTCAGTATCTGTTCGCGGATATAAGGGTGCAGCCGTAGTAAAGGTAAATGGCGAGAAGGCTAATGCAACTAAGAAAGTTATTCTCTAAGATACAAATAAAATAAAGGAGTCAAGGAGTGAGATATATTTCACTTCTTAACTCCTTTTTGTATAAATCAAGTTATCTATATCACTAATTAAAAAATTATTATTATGAACAAAAATCTACAAAGCCACACAAGCAGTGCCTTTAAGAAAGCATGGTTGGTGCTTGTATGTTTGATGTCTACAATGTTGGCATCAGCTGCAGAATGGACGCCGTTTGAAACAGGCGTCAAGTATGATTTCAAATTCATGGAAGACCAAAATTTCAAGTTTGTACCAACAGAAGATGGAATTTTAAGAATCTACGCTCAGGAAACAAACATCTCAGTTTCGACTGATGAAACAACAGCTGGGAACAAGATTTCTGCATGGAAATACAAACCTACTACCGACGAAGACGGCACAACATGGAGTGGCTATACAGAGGCTTCTTTGAAGGCTGGTACACCATATTTTATTAATGTGCCTGGTACACTGAGCAAAAGCACAAAAAAATACTTCAAGGGAGTTTTTGAAACAGGTGTAAACGAACTTAAGGTTACTGCAATAAACTTCGAAGAAGGCAAAACTTTCGATATTTCAGATACACGCGGTGGTCAGTTGAATATTTCATTCAACATGAATGCAAAATCTGAAGAAACAAATGTAAAGATTGGCAACATCATTGACTGCAATGTTGAAACTCGCACAAGTACAAATGCTGGTAGTTTGTATGTACTATTGAAAGACTCTCTCATTTCTTGGCTCAACAAGGGTAAAATCGTTGGTGGCGAAGAGATGATTATCACAGTAAAGAACATTCGTGCTGCTGCCGACGAAAACATTAAGTATGGTAAAGACGGCAATTTGACATTGAAGTTCCTCACACCAAGCAAGCCTCACACTTTGGTAAGCAAGCAACTTCCAGATCCATTCCTCTCTTATTGGCCTAAGGGTGACGAAAGAGGTATGATTGTGTTGACATTCGATGCAGACGTAATGCCTGGTGAAGCACAGACTGCTAAAGGCTCTTTCACTATCGGCTATGCAGAATCGGATGATATATACGTTGAATATCTCGAACCAAGCATGTTCCGCGCTGATGGCAAAAAGCTATACATCGACTTTACAGGCAAGCTCCGCACAAAGGAGACTATGGGATTGAAGAATAATTGGGATCTTATCACTCTCAGATTGATGAATGTAAAGATGGCAGATGGCACAAATGTATTCTCTGAAGGTGCTGGTACCTCTGGTTCGTTTACATTCACAATGAACTACAAGGAATACAAGAGCAATTTGGCATTTGAACTTACTCCTGCCGACGGCGAAAAGTTGAAGGAAAACAACGTAAAGATCTATTTCTCTGAAAAGGACGCTATTAAATTTGATGGTGTGAAGTTCACATATCAGGATGAGAACGACAAGAAGTACCAGACTACCGTTACTGAGGGTATTACCAGCGAAGTAGAAGGTGATGCTATCGAATACATCATTCCTATCACAGACGCTATCAAGAATGGTAAGAACGTAAGATTTACTCTTACAGGCGTTGTTGCTAACGATGGTCTTGACCATAGCGACATCACTGCAAGATGGAACCCTGGTCAGGAATTAGTAGCTACACTTGCTCCAAGCAGTGTATATATGAATGAATCTGTAAAAGAAGTAGATATAGTTAAGAATTACTATAGACACGTGCTGGAATTTAATGAAGATATTACTATCAATGAGAATGCAAGTGCTGCAGACGTTACATATAAGGATACAAAGAGCGGCAGAATCATCTATGGTTATGTAAAGTCTGTCAATAACAACAGCAAACAGGTAATAGTAATTCCTGCAGAAGATTTGAAAGACAAGCATGAATATGAGCTCACTATCAAGGAGCGCGTGATTGTGAATAAGGAGTTTGTAGAGACAAATGGTAAGTATGGTAACGTGATGCCAGAGCAGTCGTATAAATTTACTATCTATGCAAACAAAGATGCTTACGATTTCATAACTTCTCCTGTAGAGGGTTCTAATGTAAACGAGATTTCTACTATAGTATGCTCTATGAAGCCAGGTGCAAACGCTGGTACATCTGCTATCGGTTATGCTCACCGCACAGATAAGTTCGTTTACTTGTTGAACGAAAAGAATGAGAAGGTAGCTACTGCTACTTGTGGTGATGTAGAGAATGGTATGTTCATCAAATTCTCTCCTGCTATCACAGAACCTGGAACATATACTGTTCACATCGAAGATAGCGTTTACTTCATTGGTACTGGTTTCGAGGCAGTACAGAACGAGCAGCCTGTAGAGTTTAAGTATACAGTCGTTGCTGCTCCTGAGGAACTTCAATTCACTACAGATCCTGAGAACGAGTCGACAATCACTTCACTTGGCGAAATCGTTATTATGAGCGATAAGGATATCTACGGAACTACAACTCCTATCCAAGCTTATTGCGACCGTCAGGTATTCAATGGAACATTGACTATGGGCGGTGTAAACCGCAGAGAAGCTTATATCGAGTTTACTGACGCTGCAGGTGAGCCTATCACTGCAGAAGGCGAATATCGTATCGAAATTCCTGCAGGTGTATTCGGTAACAAGGCATGGTATGACAGCGATTGTTTGTCAGGTGCTTGCAACGCAGCTACTACATTATATTATACTGTAGGCAAGGAAGCTACTGAGATAACATACACAGCAGATCCTGCAGACGGTAGCAAGGTTGACGCTTTGGGAACTGTTACCATCGACTACAACACAACATCTATAATGGCATCAAGCGGCCAAATAGTGATTTACAAGGATGGTAAGGAGCTCAAGAAAGTTGAAGCTGAAGTAGTATACAAGGATCCTAATGACTTAAATGAGGTTTCTCACAAGGCTACTGTTGCTGTTAACGCTACAGAAAAGGGTGTTTATACTATCGAGATTCCAGAGGGATACTTCGTTGACGAGAATGGCGATAATATTCCTGCTGTAACTTTGACTTACTATGTAGGTGTAGCAAGCGGTATCCAGAACATCAATGTTGCTATTGCTAATGGTACTGTTTACAACTTGAATGGTGTAAAGGTTAACAAGGCTGCTAAGGGCATCTTCATCGTAAACGGTAAGAAAGTTGCTAAGAAGTAATCACACATTTTATATATATAATGAGAAAAGGGTAAATGTATTATCCTGCTCATAATATAACCTAACAAGAGGGTATGTCTACGACATTGTCGTATGATATACCCTTTTTCATTAACATATGATACAATTTTATTAAAAATCGATTCTATTTATATAGCTAAATATGTATTATATTAACCTATGACATTTTTTTTAGTTCTAAATCAAAATTTAGAGAATATTCGCTTGGCTGTAAAATTAAATTATTGTAACTTTGCCACCGAAATATTACACCTAACATATTTTCATCTTAAACAAACTGTAAAATCCCCAAAAATATGAAAAGTAAGCTACTTGGAATGCTATCATTGACCGCCCTTTCTTTGGGTATGGTATCATGTAGCAATGAAGACATTGAGACAACAGGCAATATTCTGACAGAGAATGCTCAGAAGTATGGCACACAATCATCGGAAGTAAACTTTTATTTCGGAGGCAATAAGATTGCAGGCTCACGTGGATGCGATGTAAATGGCAACATGTGGGGCGCAGAAATGCCAGAATATCCAACAGAAGAAGAAAAGGCTGGTATCCTTGAATATGTTCGCAATAATTCTGAAAAATCTGTAAAATGGCCTGGCTATACATATTTCTATATACAGCACGTGATTAGTGCACACAACAAGTATAGCTATTCTGACAGGAATGGTGCACAGCATAATGACATTGATGGTTCTACTCATTTGAATCAACTCCAAATCAAAGAAGTTAGAGATTTGAATAGCTGGGAACTTGATTCTAATGGTAATCCTCAAAGTTGGGTAAGTTTGTATACACATGTTAACAACTTCAATGAAGGTAAGTGTGAAAACGCAGTTACTCACAACTCTGCTCTTATGACTCAGGGTTTTCAGGGTGCACGTACTCACGAGTCTTACGGAGGTGCAAATATTGACAACTGGAGACTATACTACTGGAATGGTAACTACTATCTTGGTATAGACTACATGATGGTAAATGGTGATGGTAAGATTGACGCTGATGGTGTCTATGACGACTGGATTATGAAGATTTTGCCTGCTAAGGGTGAAACTCCTGTTGTTCCTTCAACCCCAGATTCAAATCCTACACCAAAGCCAGAGCCAACACCTGCCCCTGTAGTCCGTGAGGGCGAGGTTGAGTTCGATATCCACCAGCAGGAGCACAAGGACTGGAACGAGATTAAGACTTCTATCCACGTTCGCGATACAGCAGCTGTTCACGTATTCCTCCCTATCCCTATGGAGAGTCAGGCTGTAGCTGACGACTTCGATATCCGTACTGGTAATGTTTATCAGTATGTTGAGAGCTTCGAAGCTAAGTTTGAGTTTGCAGGTAAGGAATTCTCATTCCCCGTAGAAATCAACCATACAGCTACTGGTATTGATATCTTGATTGACTGCACAACAGCAGAAGCCAAGGAAGCTTTGAAGTTGGCTCGTGGCGTATTCGACGATGGTATCACATTCGAGATTCATAGCTACGTAAATCCAGATGTTGCAACAGAGCAGATTTGGAATTGGCTTAAGACTGTGAAGTTGCCAAGCACTAAGACTTCACAATGGCCACAGGATGGCGACATCTCTACTCATGTACGTGGACAGGTTTCATCTGCATACCACATGGACGAGATGATTCGTTTCGATGAGCGTCCATAAGGCGAGAATTTACAAAGCAGAATAAAGCAAGCAAACAATAACTACTAAGAAAGTGTATCAAACAAATCACACAGTTTGATACACTTTTTTTGTGGTTATATCAAAGATAACAATAATACCATATAAAGACAATAGAGAAAAAGAAATGTTCATAGTAATATTATTCATATTCCTTGGTATTAGCGTAGGATATATCATACGCACAAAGATAGGCTGTGACAAGCAGCTATCTATAGGCACATGGGCTGGAAGAACAACAACATGGCTGATATGGACGCTACTGTTCATGCTTGGCATAGAAGTGGGAAGCAACGAGCAAATAATAAAATCGTTGCCTACATTGGGTGTTGAAGCATTGGGGTTGTCTGTATGCGGAACTTTGGGCAGCTGTGCCTTGGCATGGGGACTATGGAAGATGGCTAAGCAAGAGAAGAAAGGAGGCGAAGAATGAAAGGTAGTTTGATAGTGGTAGGCTTTTTCATTCTCGGACTAATAGCCGGACATACCAATTGTATGCCAGTATGGGTGATGGAAAGCGATACAAGTTTCATAGCGCTATGCATCTTGTTGTTCTTCGTAGGCTTAGGCATAGGAATGAATCCTGATATGAAGAAAGATATCAAAAGCCTTAGCCCACGATTGGCACTACTGCCTTTGGCAACGATATTAGGCTCATGGCTTGGAGCTGTGGTGGCATACTTGATAATGAACATAGACCTCACAAGCGTCTTGCAACATCGAAGCCTCAACGACTGTTTGGCTTTGAATAGCGGCTTTGCATATTATTCGCTATCGAGTATTTTCATAACAGAATATCGTGGAGCAGAACTTGGCACCATAGCCTTGCTTGCTAATATAATCCGCGAGATGATAACGCTATTGCTAACACCATTATTGGCAAAATGGTTTGGACCATTGGCTCCTATTTCTACAGGTGGAGCTACAACCATGGACACCACCCTACCAATAATCACTCAAACTATTGGTCAACGCTATGTTGCCTTGAGCATATACCATGGTTTCGTTACTGACTTCAGCGTACCTTTTCTCGTTACCATGTGGTGTATGCTGTAGAAAACAGACTGTAACATACATATAATATTGCTGTATTATGATTGAAATATCTATGAAGTACCTTTGCCGCAGAATTTAAGGCTAAAGATAAAGGAAATCATAAAAACAGCAATACATTGAATTGCCTCAAGATGCTTGGAATTGGTAAAGGGCATGTCACGAGAAAGTGGCATGCCCTTGTGGTTTATCTTAGTACCTATATAAATCATTAGATTTGATCCAAAGCCTGCTTGATATCGGCAAGGATATCTTCTACATCCTCAATACCTACAGAAAGGCGAATAAGGTCTGGAGCGATGCCTGCCTCAAGAAGTTGCTCTTCGGATAGCTGACGATGGGTGTGGCTTGCAGGATGGAGCACACAAGAGCGTGCATCAGCTACGTGGGTAACGATAGCTATCATCTTAAGGGAATCCATAAACTTGATGGCTGTCTCACGGTCGCCCTTCAAGCCAAAGCACATCACACCGCATGAGCCATTAGGCAAATACTTCTCGGCAAGAGCATGGTCTGGATCATCGGCAAGACCAGAATAGCGCACCCATGCCACACGTGGGTCGTCGTGGAGGAACTCTGCCACCTTCTGTGCATTCTCGCAATGGCGAGGCATACGAAGATGCAATGTCTCAAGACCGAGGTTGAGAAGGAATGAATTTTGAGGACCAGGGATTGAACCAAGGTCGCGCATGAGCTGGGCTACGAGTTTAGTGGTGTAAGCCATCTTGCCGAAAGCCTTGGTATAGGTGAGTCCGTGGTACGACTCGTCAGGTGTGCAAAGACCTGGGAACTTATCAGCATGTGCTTCCCAATCAAAGTTGCCGCTATCTACAACGCAACCGCCCACCTGTGTGGCATGACCATCCATATACTTGGTGGTAGAGTGTGTAACGATGTCGCATCCCCACTCAAAAGGACGGCAGTTGACAGGAGTTGCAAAGGTATTGTCGACAATAAGAGGTACACCATGCTTATGAGCCATATTAGCAAAGCGCTCTATATCGAATACATTGCAACCTGGGTTAGAGATAGTTTCACCAAAGAGAGCCTTGGTGTTAGGCTGGAATGCTTTCTCTATTTCTTCGTCAGAAGCTGCTGGGTCGATGAATGTACAATCTATGCCAAGCTTCTTCAAGGTTACACCAAAGAGGTTGAAGGTACCACCATATACTGAATTGCTAACAACGATATGTCCTCCAGCCTCACAGATATTAAAGATAGCATAGAAGTTGGCTGCCTGGCCACTTGATGTGAGCACAGCTCCTACTCCACCCTCAAGGGCAGCAATCTTAGAAGCCACAGCATCGTTGGTAGGGTTTTGAAGACGTGTATAGAAATATCCTTCTTTCTTAAGGTCGAAGAGCATAGCCATCTCTTCTGAGTTGTCGTACTTGAAAGTGGTGCTCTGGATGATAGGTAGCACACGCGACTCACCATTCTTTGGAGTCCATCCAGCCTGCACGCAGAGGGTGCCAATGTGTTTCTTTTGTTCCATGTTGTTGGTTGTTTAATTATTAGCTTTTTATAATATTAGGCATTATAAGCAAAAAGCAGTTCCTGCCGAAAGGGGCAAAAACTGCTTTTTATCTCTTTGCGATGAGTTCTTTTTACTCGCCAGTAACGACACGCTTTTCCTTGATACGTGCCTTCTTACCTGTAAGAGCACGGAAGTAGTAAAGCTTAGCGCGACGTACCTTACCATGCTTGTTAACTTCGATTGAATCGATGTTAGGTGACTCGATAGGGAAGATACGCTCTACACCTACAGTACCAGACATCTTACGAACTGTGAAACGCTTCTTCTCACCATGACCTGTAATCTTGATTACAACACCACGATAGAGCTGGATACGCTCCTTTGAACCCTCGACGATTTTGTAAGCGACTGTGATAGTATCACCTGCCTTGAATTCAGGGAACTTCTTGCCGGTTGCAAATGCTTCTTCAGCAACTTTAATTAAATCCATTGTTTTGTTTGATAATTAAATATTGTTTGTCGTTCCAACGTAACATTCATTGTGACTCATCCACAATCAGCGGTTACGCCGAAAAGCGGTGCAAAGTTACTACATTTTTCCTAACTGACAAAGAGTTAGCGACTTTTTTACTATAATTTAGGTATAACTTTACTACAAAGAAAGAATTAATAAAGAAACTTTATTTGGCAGTTTGGCTTTTTTCTCGTATTTTTGCAATGAAATATATAACACATATATGAAAAAGACAACAAGACATTTTATTGGCGCCATTGCCTTAGCGACAGTATGTGGCGCTTGCGGCTCTTCGTGGCATATGACAGGAATTGAACGCACAAGAATAGTGGTTGACGACAAGTATGACGCTTATCCTAATACCGAAGCCAACGAGTGGCTAAAGCCATACAAGCAGAAAGTAGACTCGGTGATGAGTCCGGTGGTAGGTCAGATAGCTCACGACATGAGAGCAAAAAAGCCAGAGAGCGACCTATCTAACCTATTGTGCGACATCTTGGTATGGGAAGGACAGCGCAGAGGCGAGAACCCTGACTTCGCAGTATATAATATGGGAGGTATGCGTGCGGCATTCTCAAAGGGCGACGTTACATATGGTGATGTATTGGCTGTGGCTCCTTTCGAAAATAAGATTTGCTTCCTCACTCTTACAGGTGCTAAAACTTTGGAATTGTTCCAGCAAATAGCAAGCGAAAAAGGTGAAGGATTGAGCCACGGAGTGGAAATGGTGATGACAAAAGACTATAAGCTGAAGTCGGTGAAGCTACATGGCAAGGAGATTGATCCTAACGCCACATATCGCATTGCTACTATCGACTATTTGGCACAGGGTAATGGCGGATTGTTGGCTTTTAAGTCGGCAACAAACCTTGTATCACCACAGGACAAAGCCAACAACGCAAGATTTATCATCGTTGACTATTTCAAGGCTGCTATGGCTCAAGGAAAAACTGTAGATAGCAAGGTGGAAGGAAGACTGGTCATTGAATAAATAAAAGAAAGGAGTAAGAAAATGAAAAATAATATGAATATCATGCGCACTACCATCACTGCTTTGGCGATAGCTTTGATGCCATTATCAATGGCAGCACAGAAGGTTAAGCAACTAACAATACTTCATACCAACGACACTCATAGCTGTATATTGCCTGAGAAAAAGAATCTTGCCGACACCACATTGGCAGGCAGAGGTGGCTTCGCACGTCGTGTGGCTGTACTGAACGAAGAGAGAAAGAAAGACCCAGACTTGCTATATTTCGATAGTGGCGACTTTTCGCAGGGGTCTGCATACTACACAATGTTCAAGGGTGATGTAGAAGTGGGACTGATGAACAAAATGGGAATTGCTGCCTCTACTATCGGCAACCATGAGTTTGACTTCGGCGTAGAGAATCTCGCACGACTGGCAGACAATGCCAACTTTCCTATCCTATGCAGCAACTACGATTTCACTGGTACCGCTCTCGAAGGCAAGATAAAGCCATATATCATCATCAAGCGTAAAGGACTGAAGATAGGTGTGTTTGCGCTTGACCCTGAGCTTGAAGGCTTGGTAAGTGCAAAGACTTGCAAAGGCGTAAAATTCCTCGATCCAAGAGTAAAGGCTAAGGAGATGAGCGAATTCTTGAAGAAAAAGAAGAAATGCGACTTGGTTATATTGATTTCCCACCTTGGCTGGGGCAACACAAAATACGAGGATCCAAGCATCATTGCTAATAGCAGATATATCGACTTGGTGTTGGGCGGACATAGCCACAGCTATTTCCAAACATTGAAATATGCAAAGAACCTTGATGGTAAGGATATTCCTGTAGACCAGAATGGTAAGAATGCAGCCTTCATTGGTAAAATGACATTAACTGTCGAGAAATAACAGATAAGCAGATTATTTATATCATATAAGTTTATCCTTATATACTATAATAATAAAGGTGGAATTCTAATTGTTTAGAGTTCCACCTTTATCTTTTATTCGAAATAGAAGCTCAGTACAAACATCTTGCTACGAGCCTTGTTTACTGAGTTTGTATAAGGTAACTTTGATACGTCGCGGATGTGGTTGGCATGGTCGGTGTCAAGACAGTTTGTTAAGCCATAAAGGAACTTAATTTCTGGACGTATCTTGAAATATGGCAGATAGAAGTCGCAACCTAAACCAGCTTCTATAAACAAATCATATCTCTTTAACTTCAAATAATCATCGCTCTTGCCCGTGAGATTAATCATTGGGTTAAGACCTACAAGCATATACGGACGATGATTGTTAAAGCGCTGAGAGGCATAAATAAGGTCCATAGCTGCAGATATATAAGCCGACTTAATATTCTGTGTCTTCTCATAATCTTTAGCTCCTGCAGCTTGGGAAGTTAGATTAAGGAATGTGAGATGACGAGTGCCGAAATACATGGCTGGAGCAACACGAAACTGAAACGACTTGTTCAACCTTAGCTCGCCAACGATACCTACTGTGAAACCATTATCCCATCGGTCTTGATCGCAAGTGATTAAAGCTTCACTCGTGGTTCCATCCTCATTTGTTATGGTCTGCATACCTACATTTACAAACTCCAAATCTTGAAGATGGGTACCGGCTACAATTCCAAAATGGAATGGACGTAGGTCTGTATAAGGACGATTTTCTACCGTTCTCTGCTGGGCTATAGCATGCAACGAAGATAGCATGCAAAGCACAATAATAAGCATATTATGTCTTAATATCTGACTATTTATCATTATCTAAACTCGTATAAAATTATATAAACCTTTATTATAAACGCACAATAACGATTGTTATTGCATAGACAGCTATTAAGACAATGTTTAAATTATAAAAAAATCAATACCTAATTGTAGGTATTCCGAGATAAATGTTTACCTTTGCATACACAAATCAAAATGGGCAATACCTAAAAAGTATAAGCCCAGAAGAAACTGAATTTATTTACTTAATTTAAAAATATTATTATGGCTTACGTAATTAGCGACGACTGCATTGCATGCGGTACATGTATTAGCGAATGCCCATCAGGAGCTATCTCTGAGGGCGAGAAGTATTCAATCGATCCAGAAGTTTGCACAGAGTGTGGAACTTGTGCTGACGTTTGTCCTAACGAGGCAATCTCTCTTGGCTAATCGATAGACTTCGACAAAAAGACATAAGGGTGCAAGGTATTAGCCTTTGCACCCTTAATTATTTAATATCCTTGTGATTAGCCGTTGCTACGGCTATTATCACCAAAACAAACTACACAGAAATTATGAAAAGCGATCCAAAAGATTGTCTCTATTGTCAAAACAATGAGACATTGCACAACCTTATGATTGAGGTAGCCGAATTGTCTGTATCACGTGTGTTTATCTTTAAGGAGCAGACCTATCATGGTCGTTGTCTCGTGGCTTACAAAGACCATGTTGACGACATCAACCTCCTTAGCGACAACGACCGCAACGCCTTTATGGAGGATGTGGTAAGGGTTACACGCGCTATGCAGAAGGTGTTTAATCCAGACAAGATCAACTATGGTGCATATGCAGACACCTTGGAGCATCTACATTTCCACTTGATACCTAAATATGTTGGTGGACCTGACTTCGGTGGTGTATTCCAGATGAATCCTAAGAAAGTATATCTCACCGACGAGGAATATGCTGACATGGCTGAAGCTTTAAAGAATGCTCTTTAAACCCAAATCGGTCATTAGGCCGTTTTCTGTATTATTTTATAACTGCTTGCAGTC
>OJMJ01000363.1_pt1 | contig 23284 bp, 16 predicted proteins | sample 1597181 | NCBI WGS metagenome assembly OJMJ01 (sample SAMEA2452126, study PRJEB22498) | human gut metagenome | biome: human feces; feature: human gut; material: feces | place: Australia | collected 2012
CCCCCCCCCTGCCATACCCACGCAATATACCCACTATCAAGCAATAGAAATACAACAAGAAGGATGCGTGGGTATGGCAAGGATGCCATACCCTCCTAATACAGAAAAAGCCCAGAGCAGTGCGCTCTGGGCTTTATTGTTATTTGGACGATGCCGAATTAGAGGTTCGGGTTCATCTTTGTCCACTCTGCTACTGGAGGAACGATGCCGAGATCAACGATCTCATCGCGCATCTTGCAGAGGTGCTCGTAAGACTTAGCGAGAGAAGCAAGCTCCTCTTCTGTGCCTGTAGGCTGTGTGAAGTGAACACCTGTCTTGTCGATTGTAGAAGGCATAGCCATCATAACGTTCTTGAAGCCACACTTCTCGCAGTTTACGTAGCAACCTGCTGGCAATGTGAACTCCTCGCCACCCATAGCAGCCTCGATCATCTTAACTGCGTTGTATGCCGGGCTCTGGAATGAAGAACGACCGCGGAGCTTGATGATGTTAGAACCACCCTGAACGGTGTGGTGCTTGATCTCTTCCCAACGCTCTGCTGAGAGGCCCATCTCTGAGAGAGGCTTGCCGTCAACCTTTACCTGAGAAGCGAATACTGCCATCTGCTCGCCATGACCACCGTATGTGTGAGCGCCAGTTACCTTGTCCTGCTGTACGCCGAACTCAAGGGCGAGAGCCTGCTGCAAACGTGTAGAGTCAAGAGCAGCAAGTGATGTGAGCTGGTTTGGCTTCAAACCAGAGTGGATAAGAGCTGTAAGGGCTGTAACGTCAGCCGGGTTGAAGATAACAACAACGTGCTCTACGTCCGGGCAGTACTTCTTGATGTTGTCGCCGAACTCGGCAGCGATCTTGCAGTTGCCCTTCAAGAGGTCCTCACGTGTCATGCCGTCCTTACGAGGAGCACCGCCAGAAGAGATGATGTACTTAGCGCCTGTGAAAGCCTCCTTAGGATCTACTGTATAAGAGAGGTTAGCACCAGGGAATGCGCACTGCTGCATCTCGTCGAATACACCGTGTACACCCGGCTCGTAGATGTCGTAAAGACAAATGTTAGGAGTAAGACCGAGCATAAGAGCGCTCTGTACCATGTTTGAACCAATCATGCCGCCTGCACCGACGATCAAGAGTTTTTCGTTACTTAAAAATGCCATAATAAATAAGCTTTAATTATTTATGTTTATATAAATTATGATATACTTTTTTAGCCATACCTCTTGTTTGAGGTTGGCACTGCAAAGATACATTTTTTTTTATTTACTGCAAACGATATGCCGTTTTTAAAGTGTTGTTAAATCTTAATTTTTGATACCTTTTTATCGTTTTGTAATGTCAAGTTAGCACAATCTTGCCGTCGTGGGCTTCTGCCTTTGTCTTTCCGCCTTTGCGCAACTTGCCAAATAGTATCTCGCGCATAAGCAGAGGTTTGAGCATAGAGTCTACCGTGCGATCTATTTGGCGTGCTCCGTATTCGCGTGTGAAGCCCTTTTCGAGCAACAACTCTTTGGCACTGTCTGCCACTGTAAGCTCCACATTCTTTTGTTGCAGCTTGTCGGTTAGTCGGCGTAACGACTTGTCGAGTATAAGTTGTGCCATATGGTTGTCCATATCGTTGAACACCACGATGTCGGTAAGGCGGTTGATGAATTCGGGCTTGAATGTCTTCTTCACCTGCGACATCATAGCCTCGCCTTTTGATGTGTTGCTGGCAAAGCCTATGTTGGCTTGCGACGCATGCTGTGCACCGGCATTGGATGTGAGTATGATAACCACGTTGCGGAAGTCGGCTTTCTGGCCACGGTTGTCCGTAAGCGATGCATAGTCCATTATCTGTAAGAAGATGTTGTATATATCGCTATGTGCCTTTTCTATCTCGTCGAACAGCAGCACGCAGTTGGGTGTCTTGCGTATGGCATCGGTAAGCAGTCCGCCATCCTCGTAGCCAACATATCCGGCAGGCGAGCCTATGAGCTTGGATACGGCATGCTTTTCGGCATATTCGCTCATATCAAACCTAACGAGCTTAACGCCCAATTGGGCAGCCAACTGGCGTGCCACCTCGGTTTTGCCTACACCAGTAGGTCCTACAAACAGCAGACTTGCCATAGGTTTAAGCTCGTCGCCTAGTCCAGCTTTAGCCATTTGCACAGCTTCTACAACGCTGTCTATAGCCTTGTCTTGTCCGTATATTTGTGCTCGCATATTGCTGGCAAGCGTCAGCAATGTGTCGTTCTGTTGGGTGCGAAGCGCCTCGGCGTCAATCTTGCACATTTTTGCAAGTATGTTGTTAAGCAAGTTGTTGTCAACAGTTTGTCGCTTCTGTGTAGTTAGAGGATGAGTTTCGCGATAGGCTCCAGCCTCGTCGATAAGGTCAATAGCCTTGTCGGGCAGAAAGCGGTCGCTAATGTGTTTGGCTGTAAGCTCCACAGCGTGCTCTATGCAACCCTTACTATACTTTACACCATGAAACTTCTCGTAGTTACCTTTAAGACCATTGAGTATTGCCACAGCCTCGTTGATCGAAGGTTCAGGAATGTCTATCTGTTGGAATCGACGTACGAGCGACTTCTGTTTGGCAATGTATCGGTTGTATTCCTCGTATGTGGTAGAGCCAATGAAGCGTATGGCACCACTTTCGAGATAAGGCTTGAGCATATTCGAAGCATCGAGAGCCGAGTCGCCATTGCGTCCGGCTCCAACAAGGTTGTGAATCTCGTCTATATATAATATTGTGTTGCCCTCGGCAGAAAGGCCGTCCATTACCTGCTTGATGCGCTTTTCGAAGTCGCCTCTAAACTGTGTGCCCGCCACCATAGTGCCCATATCCATCATATATACCTTGGCACCTTTAAGGCGTTGGGGCACATCGCCACGCTCAATCATCGCAGTAAGTCCGTATACAAGAGCAGTCTTGCCCACTCCCGCCTCGCCAACGTGTAGTGGATTGTTCTTGTCTTTGCGGCACAACACTTGTATTGTTCGCTCCAGTTCGTCGTTGCGTCCTATTAGCGGATTGTGCTGAGTATATGTATCGTTAAGGCAAGTAACGAGCTGTCGCCAAGGAGCGTTGTTGAAGTCAAGTTTCTCCGTTTCGTCAATAGGCTCATCAGTAGACTCGTTGTTATCATAATAGCACAGCATGGCTTCAAAGAATTGTGCTTGCGATGAGCCTATCATGTTGTGCAGGATATATGCGGCAGAAGAGTCGTCGAGCATAAGCATAGCCGCCACGAGATGTGGAATGTCTATGGTGTCGACCTCGGCATTCTGCGCCTGCTTCATGGCCAACGACATCATCTGTGTAAACTGTTCGGATCCCTCTATGGAATAATGTGCGCCGTCGGGCACTCTCTCCATTTGTTCTAATGTCTTTTGCAGATAGTTCTGCATGTCTTGTATCTGGACGTTAATCTCGGATAAGGAGTAGAAGAAGGGCAGTTGTTCGGTTATGGCATATAGCACGTGCTCGGGTGTAAGGAACTCGTGTCGCATTGTACCGCACAATTCTATTGCTCGCTTAATGGCTGAGGCTGTGAAATTGCTATTTTTCAAAGTCTTGTGTGTGTTATGTCGTGTTAGTATATTCTTTTAAAAATAATGGTTCCCTATGCTATTCGGGTTTGCATTCAAGTCGCAAAGGAAAGTTGGCCTCGCGGGCCATAATTGTAGCCTTGCGTACCTTAGACTTGGCAATATCGTAGCTGTATACGCCAACGGTTGCGCTGCCATGATGGTGAACATCCAGCATTAAGGTCTCGGCTTCGGTAGTAGACTTAAAAAACACCGACTTGAGAATGTGCACAACAAAGTCCATTGTGGTGAAGTCGTCGTTGTATATTATCACCTTGAATCGTTGTGGCTCTCGTATTTTTGTGTCGGTGCGGTCGCGTAGTGATGTCTGTTGGTTTGACATATCTTAGTGTATATTTGTTTAAATAATAAGACGATGATATATTTGTATATTAATAGTCGGACGACACAATCTTCATGTATTCGTCGTAACTGATGTGTCGGCCACCCATTGATTTAAGATGAGGTGTCTCAAACTGGCAGTCTATAAGTTTGCCGCCATTCTGCTGCATAAACCTTGCAAGATGTATAAGGGCTATCTTGCTGCCGTTAGGCACAAGCGAGAACATACTCTCGCCGAAGAAGCTTGAGCCTATAGCCACACCGTATAGTCCGCCTACCAGTTGGTCGGTATGCTCATCCCACACCTCTACACTGTGTGCAAATCCTTGTTGGTGTAGTCTGGTGTAAGCCTCAATCATGTCTTTGCCCAACCATGCACCCTGCTCGTTGTAGCGCAGTTGTGAACAATTGTGTATTACGCCATCAAAATCGTTGTCGATAGTACATGTGTATTGTTCGGCATGCTGGTTGAGGAAGGTTCGCATAGAATGCGACACGTGTATCTCGTCTGGGAATATTACAAAGCGGTTCATAGGGCAATACCAATGTATCTCACGACAGTCGCGAAAGGAATACCATGGAAATATACCGTTGGAGTAGGCAAGTAGCAAACGGTCTGTGCTCAAGTCGCCTCCTACGGCAAATAGTCCATCCGAATCGCCAAGCCTTGGATTAGGAAAAACTAAGCGTTTTTTGTCGAGTCTGTATATCATACTGCAAATTTATAAAAAAACGACATCTTATTATTGTTTTATACGCAGAAATTTTATTGTTGATGTTTTTGTTTTGTTTTTGATAAAAATAAAACAATAAGCCGTCTAATTCGTTCAAATTGTGTAACTTTGCCCAACATAAGCATTTAACAAACCTAATAAAGCGAACTTGCTCAATGAAGGCATTTTTTATTTTCTTATTCTCGTTGCTCGCTTCGGTGGTATCAATGGCACAAAATGTGAAGTTTGACATAGAAGCCGATTTGCACCGTCTTGACACCGTTGTGGCAAACAGCCATAAATACGATGCACAAAAGATGCATGACATCAACTATATCAAGCGAAGTACGGGCGACTTTGTAACACCAACAGAGCGATACAACTTCTACAAGCGATTGTACGACGAGTATATGAAGTTTGACAGCGATTCTGCCAAGCATTATGCCTCAATGTGCCAAAAGGTGGCAAGCCGTACCAATATGCATAATTATGAAGTTGCGGCTATACTCGACCGGGCATATATCTTCATCACTTGTGGCGAACTTATCGACGCACAACGTATACTTAACACAATATCCACACCAATAGACAGTTTGCCGGATGATGTAAGGATGAAGTATGCCATAACGATGCTTGAATATCGTATACGTCTTGATCTGAAGTCGTTTTGGGAGAATAAGTATGGTGACAAGGAAGCGTGTCTTGCCGTATGGAATAAGTACAACCGATATCTGCCGGATGATATGTGGCAGAAGCACTATTACGAGTCTTCGCTTACTGACCATGATGTGTTGAAGAAGTTGCAAGCCGACCTCGCCAATACTCAACGCCCTTCAATAAAGGCGGCTATGTTGTATGTTAGTATAGCACGTCAATACAAGAAAAGGGGAGCCGACGAGAAGCTATATCTACATTATCTTATCCTTTCAGCCATTAACGATGTGAAATGCTCTAACCGCGAGGCGTCCTCGCTGATATTTATTGTAAATTCGCCGCATATATGTGCCGGAACAGAGCGTGCCTTTAATTATGCCATGTTGTGCACCGAGAATGCCAAGAGCTACAAGGATGTGGGTCGTAGTTTTGACATTGTAAAGGCTCATGCCAAGATAACACGTGCCTACCAGAAGCGCTTGGAGTATAACATAATGTTGTGCATAGGCTGTATGGCCATGCTTGTATTGGCTATTCTTGCTGTTGTGCTGTTGTATAGAAACGTGGTTAGGAAGCGTAGGGCTCAGGCAGAACTGCTTAGTCAGATAGAGAAAGCCAATGTCTCGCTTGAGGAATCGGTAAAGAAGGAACAACAGGCTCTTGAAAAGTTGAGGCATTCAAACGCGTTGTTGCGTGACGAGATAGCCTATCACAATAGCAACTTTATCAACGTGTACCAGCTTGTTACAAAGTATATTGCCGATGTTCAGGCATTTAAGAAGTCGGTGTTCAACCTCATCACATCGGGCAAGATAGACAAGGCACGCAGCGAACTAAAGTCGCAGACCAATGCCGAGAATTATCTGCAAAACTTCTTCGTACATTTTGACAAGGCTTTTCTTGCGTCTCATCCCGACTTTGTAGAGCGTTTCAATCAATTGCTTAAGCCCGAGTGTGCTATCGTTCCGCCTGCTGACGACAGACTAACACCCGAGCTTAGAATATATGCCCTTGTGAGTATGGGCATAACCGACAGCGTCAGCATAGCCGAGTTTCTGCATTACTCGCCACAGACTATATACAACTATCGTCTGCGTGTGCGCCATTGCGCATGCATACCCGAGAAGAACTTTGCCGACGCTGTGGCGCAGATGTATGCGGATGAATAGTATTACTATTCGTTCAATGTCCAGCGTGTGCCGGGATTATCAGACAATACACGCATGCTTAGCTTGCCTTTACGGCAAGTGAGCACTGCCACAGTGGCATCCTTCTTATTGTATCCGCCTCCTACATATACCGGATAGCGGCATCCGTCAACACCATTTGGATAGAACTTGGCATTGTGGGTGTGTGCGGCAAGTGCCACATTGAATGGTGCATGGCTTAGCATAGGACCCCATAAATCTGTGCAAGGACGATAGTTGTCGGTATTGCCGAATATGGGTATATGGCTTATAAGTACGTGATTGCGTGCCGACTTGAACTCACGACTCGACAATTCCTTCTTGATAAACTGCACTTGGTCGAGTCTTAGTTGAGTAAAGTCGTTCAGTCCGCCATATACAGGTATTGAGTCTGGCTTGTCTTCGCCAAGGTCGAGCAGCATAAAGCGTGTATTGCCACGTGTGAATGCGCTGTAGGTCTTGTCGTTGTAATAGCCTATCTGATGGTGCATTCCCGCCGAATAGAAGTTGCGTATCTCGTGATTGCCACGCAAGAAGATAACAGGTTTCTCGGCACCGTTTACCGAGTCGGCCAAACTGTGTATCATACTAATTGCATGTTCTCGGTTGCGTGGCTCGGGCAGACAATCGCCGTTGAATATCACAAAGTCGTAGTCGATGTCCTTGGCAAGATGCTTAAGGTGGGCAAGTGTCTCGGCGTGTTCGTGCAGGTCGTTGAAGACAAGGCATGTAAAGTCTTCGTCATTTACGTCAGGTGTGCGGAATGAATAGAAGGGAGTGCGCAAGGTGTCGGCTCCAAAATGGTTGGAGTAGGCACCCTTGTACATTATCTCCATTGCACACACGCGATAATAGTATCGAGTGCCTGGTTTTAGATTGTCAAGTTTTATATTGTTCTCGATGTCGTAGCACACCTCTTGTCCGTCGAGTATGGTGCGGGCACGCTGTGTATGCTGCTTATCGGTGCCGTATTCTATCCAGCAGTGGCATACGCTGTTGGTTTGGAACATCACGTTCATAGATGTTGGTGTGGCAAGTTGCAGATAAGGTTTTGTGGTGAGCAACTGGTCTACGGGTGTGGGCAATACAATATCAGCAAAGATAGGACGGTGGTCGGAGGCAAGAGAATTCACAACTTCAGCATGCAATGTTACGGCAGGCTCGCCCACGTATGGGCGATATTGTTCCCAACCCTTCTCGGCTGCTCCTGGTCTACGTACATCTCCATAGTTTTTGTATACAGCAATATAGTCGAGACACTCTTTGGGGTTGTTGGCAGGCCACGATTTGTCCTTGCGGCTGCATATGTAGAAACACTTCTCCAACTGACGCATGAAGGGTGAATTGGGTTCTGCGTTCAAGTCGCCTGCAATGATAAACGGCTTGTTATATCTCTTTGCAATATTCTCAATGATACTTATCGAAGCCATTCGGTCGGCTTCGGTTAGCGAAAGGTGGGTTGTGGCAAACACATATTTGTCAAACTCGGCTACGAGCAATGTTCGTGCTTCCTCGCGTCCGGGCAAAGCATGCTGCTCTGTCTTTATAGGACGCTTGCGCGATAGTATGCCAATGCCATACTTGCCACCATCGAAACTGATGGCAGGAGCATACGAGGCATAATAGCGCATGTGGTCGGCTATCTCGCCCAATGAATAAGTGTTGCCTGTACGTTGGGTCATGCTGTCAACCTCTTGCACAGCAACAACGTCGGGATTGATATTCTCCAGCACATCGGCTATGCGCTTGTAGTCGCGCTTATTGTCCATACCCACACCATGTTGTATGTTGTAGGATGCCACACGCAGCTGACGTGGCAGTTTTGTTGTACCAGTTTGTGCTTGACAAGGAGTGGTTGTATTAATTGCGGTTGGCAACAGAAGCGAGAACAATATGCGCTTCAGTTGTCGGATTGTAGTGCCCTTAATGTTCATGTCTTTAAGTATTGAAGTTTTTCTGATTGTATGAATTAATAGTATTATAGTTTAAGACAAAGGTACAGCGATAAATCAGAAAAATAAAACTTTTAAAATAATTTACGACATTAGGACGCACAAAAAAGGCTCATACGAAATATTGAGTGATAAAAAATGCGATTAGCGCATATGTCACCAAGTATTTCGTATGAGCCTTTTGTTTTACTTCTTGGCATTTGCCTGAAGTCGTGCGATAAGGTCGCCAAACATCAAACGGGTATCAATCTGTGTGTATACACGAATTATTCTGCCACTTGGGTTAGGCTGATACAAGCCGTTGTTATCGATGATAGGACATGGGGTAGGATGCCAGAACGAACTGCTTGGGTCGGCCTCGAAACCACTCTGCAAAGAAGTTAGCAGTACAAGTGGAGAGTCGCCCATTATGTATGTCTCGCCCATAGCTATGCCAAACTTCTCGCATGTGTCAATCACCTTGTCGATAGAATTGCTAAGATAAACCCCCAACTTGCCGCAAGGCTTTACATAGGCGTGCATTTCGGCTGTGCTGTATAAGCACTGGCGATATACGTCGCGTGGTATCTGCCATATGCGCACATCACTCTTGTTGAACACTACCTGACCGGCAGGAATTGAAAGATTGAGGTTGTACTCAACAGTAGAATATCCTGGAGGAGGCACGGCACCAAAGCTGTACTCCTGACCGCCAATCCATACTATCACAATGTTCTTGCTTATAGATGGGTCGATAAGCAATGCACTTGCTACATTGGTCAGGGCTGCACCGCAAGTTACGAACAGAGGTTTGTCGGGCGAACACTTCTTGGCCTCGGCAATAATGAGGCGTGCACCCTCAGAGTCAATAGGTTTGTCGGCAGATGTCATACCGCTCTCAGCACCAGTAACAACCTTATACTTACCCTTCAAACCCATAACGTTGAGCAAAGCGTTTGCATTTTCTACCGACTCGGTAGCCTGATCCTTACGTGTGGTAAATCCTGCATTGTCCTTTAGGTGGCCGCCTACAATACCTACAATATCAGTGGTAGGGCAAAGAGCCTGCTGTGCAAGAGCAAAGAGTCCGTCGGGATCGCCACAGAAGTCGTTGTCTATTAAAACCTTTACCTTTGTCGACTGTGCCGATACCATTAAGGCGCAGGCAAAGAATGATATTAATGTAATGAATATCTTTTTCATTTCCTTTGGTCGTTTATATACTTCTATTTATACTTTTCAGTTCGCCAGTCGCTTATTTTTCCCTTCCAGTTAAGGCCAAATGCAAAGTCGTAGCTGTTGCCGTCGGCATCGGTATACGGTGTCATGTCACGGCTTACATCTTCCTTTTGAGCCTCTACTGTTAGCATATCCTTAGGAAACTGCATTGGCAGCAATCCACTTGGCTCGCGCTTTCCACTAATTATATCAAGAACAGCCTGTGCTTGAGTCTCAAAGTCTACAACAATGGCATCGGCATAAGGCTCTACCTCTGCAAGCACGCAAGGCTTATAACACTTAACCGATACAACTACAGGCTTTCCTTGCATCTGTTGATGCATGAGCTTTACAAGTTCGGCATCAGTATGGTTGTATGCTGTAGTTGATTTGCCTTTGTACGAACGGTTGTCTGTTTTCTCGAAAGTGTCGCCGCCAGCCAAGCTTTTTTCGCGTGCTGTATTGGCGGTATATTTGCCATATTGCAGCGAGATAGGCACGTAGCCGTTGCCACCTTGTTTGGCATCTTCGTCGCTATAGCCAGTTCCACCATTAGGACTCTCGATAAATACCAACGAGAAGTCGGCTGCCTCAGGAGTGTCTACCACTGTGTAGAACTTCTTCACGATATTCATATCTACAGGATATTCGGTCTTGTCGGCAGGTGTGTTGCCCCACCAGTCGGGTACACCTTTTACAAAGCGCTTAGGCACATATACCTTGAGCTTTTTGCTCTTGAGCGGAAGCACGTTGGCGTGATTCTTGAGCATAACAATACTCTTGACCTGGGCATCGTATCCAGCTTGCATATATTTGGGGTTGCCTACAGTCTTGCTTGTAATGTTGGGATCGAGATAAGGATTCTCGAACAGTCCGGTACGGAAGATATTGACCAATAGACGTACAGCCGAGCTTTCGAAGCGCTGACGTGCCGATACCGATCCAAACTCATCCTTCCACATCTGATAAGCCTTAAGTACAGGTTCCTTGTCGTTATTGCCGCCAAACTGGTCGACACCAGCTTTCAGTATCTCGTAGTGTCGCTGGACAATGCTAAGATTCTCAGCACCCCAACACTTGCCTTCAAATCTAGACACACCGCTAACGTCGGCCGTAATCATCCAATCGGTACAAACCACACCGTCGAATGCGTATTTGTTGCGCAGTAAATCGGTAATGAGATACTTGTTGTAGCTGTTGCCACGGTTGCTGCCGCTACCACCATTCTGGTTGGTAGATATGGTGTAGTATGGCATAACGCTTGCAGCCATGCCCGTGCCATCGTTCAGCTTGAATGCACCATCTATAAACGGGCGCAGTAATGTATGGAAGTTGTTGCCGGGATAAACGGCATATTTGCCATAGTCGAAGTGTGCATCGCGTCCGCCTTCTTCAGGACCGCCACCAGGCCAATGCTTTACCATAGCATTGACACTGAACATACCCCAACCTCCATTATTGTCCTCGCTCGATTGGAATCCGTCGCAATAGGCACGAGCCATATCTACAGCCAGATTTGTATCCTCGCCAAATGTTCCGTTTACACGGCTCCAACGTGGTTCGCTTGCAATGTCTATCTGTGGCGATAGTGCTGTGGCGATGCCAAGAGCACGATATTCGTGTGATGCTATCTGTCCAAACTCTTTAACCACAGCAGGGTCGAATGTAGCAGCCAATCCCAACTGACCAGGCCATAGAGATATAGCACCACCCGCACCTGCATTATATTCGGTGTTGGCAGTTGTGCCGTTGCGAGGGTCTGAACTGTTGTTTGCTGGTATACCATGTCCTATGCTCTCGCATAGAGCTTGCACATTGTTGTTCCATTCGGCAGCGATGCGTGGCGACTGTAATGTGGTTATAAGAACGTGGCGTAGATAATCGTTTATAAGAAATTTCTTTTGTGCGTCGCTAATGTCGGATGCTTTGGCTCCACTCTTTGACAGTGGCTTTCCGTTGTATGTACCTGCTCCGAATCCTTGCTCATTGGCAGGTATAGCCTGATGGGCACTATAGAGCATAAGGCCAGCAATTTCCTCTATTGATAGTTGGCTTGCAAGGTCTATGGCACGCTCGCGTGCTGGCAGTCGCCAATCCTCATACTTGTCGAGTTTGCCGTTGCGGTTTAGGTCTTTAAACTTAAGTCCGTCAACCGTTATTATTTTTACTCCTGACGTAGGCGAGTAACCAAGCGTCTTGCCACCCTTTTGAGTTATTGTTACAAAAGGCTTGCTCGCCTCTGGCTTGGCCGCCATACATGTAGCGGCAGCCGAGAGCGAGAGAATAAAAAATAGTTGTTTCATATATGTCGTAACGTGTATTTTAGGTTGCGTGAGATTATCACTTTTGGAATATCTCAGGATAGTTTACTATAAAATAGATAGGTGTACAGCTCCATGCATGACAGTAGCTGTTGAGCAAGGTGTATCCATTGTACGACGAGAATAGGTGGTTGTCTGGAACATAATATTCCCAGAATGTATCGGCTCCGAGTCGAACCATACCGCCCCAATAGTCCTCTACATACTTCTTTGCCTCTGAGTTCATACCGCAATGCAGCATAGCAGCAACAAGAAAGTGGTTGGCATATGGAGTGCCTTGCTTGATGGCTGTATTGCTCTGCATAACATTGCGTATAGCCTTCTGTGCTTCATTGCCCTTGATAAGGTCGCCCAACACAGCCCAAGAAGTTGCAGTGTACGACTCTTGACGTTCTTTGCCACTAACAACAATCTGCTTCTTTGCATCCCAGTAAGCCTTGTAGCCAGCCTTTCGCAGTTGCTTGGCAGTTGCAGGATAAGCCTTTACATCATCGGTCTTGCCTATAACCTTGGCAATGTTGTAGGCGCAGTCGATAGAGTGGGCGAGCAATCCTTGTATTGCTGCATGGTTATCAAGCGTGACTGGAGCCCAGTCGAAGAATACTATAGACACCATCATTCCCTTATACTGGTAGCCAGTGTTAGCATATAGATGGTTATTGTCTATGGCTTTGGCAAGTATGGTGTTGATCTGATTCTTTACTACTGGCCAAAGGTCGCGTGCTGTCTCGGTATCGCCTGTAGCCTTGAGATAGTCGTTTAGTGTGAGAATGTAAGACAAGGCATAGTCAACGAAGAATGTCTGCTGTGCGTGTGGCTTGGGATATTCCACCATATTAGAATAGAGCAAGCCGTTGTCAGGATTGGCAAGTCCGGCAAGCAGATATAAGCAACGCTTGGTTACGTTGTATTCCTTAAACGATGCTGTATTGGCAAGAGCCTCCAGATAAAGATCGCCCATCCACAGACGTTGGTCGCGCTTAGGTCCGTCCTCAAATACACCCTGCATACAGTCCTTAAGTGTATTTTCCGACACACGTGCTATATCCTTGAATATTTGTGGAGTGGTGCTTGCCAGTTGTGCTTTCGACTTGCCAGCCGATGTTGTGGCTTCAAATGTGATGTTGTCGAAGCAGAAATCGCTGTATATTGAAGTACCTACAGCTTCTATCTTCATATATCGTGCTGTGATGCGGCGGTTGAAGGTATAGCATCCGTCGTAGCTCACATCGCATTGGAAGTCTTGCATCCAGCCACGGCTAAGGCTGCCAGTGTAAGGCTCTACGGGTAGACCAAGGTCGCTTGGTATCTCGCCAAATGTTACTTTAAAGCGTAGTACGGCATCCTGCATAGGACCGATGTCCTTAATCTTGAAGCTTACATTGCCTACAAGATGTTTGCCAAAGTCGACTATCACCTCTTTCTTCTTCTTGAACGACTTGCTGTAAAGGTCGTTGATATCGCCGTCTTCCACAGCCTTGAAGCCTTGGAAGGCATTGGCGTCTGCCACAATCTTTACTTCTCTTACGGGGTGATGTGTGGTTTTGTTTAATACAGGTTTGCTAGCCTCTGCCTTTTGCAGCCAAGCTTGTTGCTGACTCTCGGTGTAGCATTGCGCTGACACGTTCAGAGAGAACAATGCCAGCGACAATGCCATGAAGAAACACTTATTCATACCTATTTAATAACGTTCATTACTTCCAAAACAGTTGGTCCATAATTTCGTAACGCTTCTCCATGTTAGGGTCTTCCTTAACAAATGTGTTGGCGTCGATCTGCAGAACCGGAGCTATGGCTTTGCCGTTGGTTGTAGGCCATTCGATGAGGCCAAGACCATTAGGATTGCCAGTCTTAACGAAGTTGACGTAGTAGTTGCTGAAGATATCTGATATGGTGTAATCCTCAGGTTGCCAGTCGTACACGCGGTTTGTAGGCAGTGTGCCCATGGCATACTCAATATCGGCAGAGTGAACTGCGCCAATGTTCTTAGGAGCAGCAGGAGTATCTGATGTCTTATCCTGAACACCGCCAGCAAGACCTGCAACCTTGTCCTTCAATACCATGTCGGGACGTGGATGACAATAACGGTAGCGATATACTGGCTGTCCACCAGTAAGCTTGTGCATATTGCCCCACTTCCATGTAGAATAGTCGAGGAAGACATCACCGGCAAGATTGTTGCCTGGTTGTCCCATAACGTCGGCATCTGTGTTGAGGCCATAGAGTTTGAACAGTTCGTCGGTAGCATCGCCATAGATAGCGCGTGCTGCTTCTTTCATATTCTCGATTGTGGCTGGCTTGCCACGCAGAATGAACATGGCATTCATCTCCTGATTGTTGCCACCTATAAGCAATGGCACCTTAGTCTGCTCGCCATTGGCAAACACATCGTGGGGCTGCTTTGTCCAGAAGTATCCGTCGATGTTGTATATTGGTACACTCTTTACGCTAGCTTTCTTCATAAGCTCCTCGGCAGAGAGCGAACGCAATTCCTTAATATTCTTGCAGCCAATTTTTTTCGTCATTTCTAAGCCCTGGGTCTCAGCCTCCTTAAGTGTGGCAACCTTCTTTGTTCCAATAACCGAACCGCTTGAACCCATTGCCTGGGCAAACAATCCTTTGCACAAAGGTGATGCCATAAGCGAGCTAACCGACATAGAACCTGCCGACTCGCCTACGATAGTGATACGGTTAGGGTCGCCACCGAATGCTGCTATATTATTTTTTATCCATTTGATGGCAGCCATCTGGTCGAGGAATCCATAATTGCCCGAACCCTTATACGATGTCTCCTTAGAGAGTTGTGGATGGGCAAAGAATCCGAAGATGCCCTCGCGATAGTTGGCTGTAACTGATATGATGCCCTTGCGTGCCATAGCATCGCCTGCATATCTTGGCTCACTGCCGCTGCCACACATCAGACCACCACCATTGAAGTATATAAGTACAGGCAGATGCTCGTCCATTGTCTTTGCTGGTGTCCATACGTTAAGGTACAGACAGTCCTCGCTCATCTTCTTTGTACCAAAGTTCATGTCGCCGAAGAGGTTCTCCTGCATAGGGTTTGGTCCATATTCTTTAGCTTGGCGTACGCCCTGCCATTTCTCTACTGGTTGTGGAGCCTTCCAACGAAGATTGCCTACTGGAGGTGCGGCAAAGGGAATGCCCTTGAATGTCTTTACACCTGATTCGTTTATGCCCTCAAGTGTGCCTTCGGCAACGTTTACTCTTGTGGGTTGTTGTGCAAACAATACTCCTGTGAGTAGTGTAAGCATAAATGTCAGAAATGATTTTCTCATACGTATAATGATTTAGATGTTTAAATTATATCTCTTCGAAGTTATTGGTTCAACTCTCAAATACTGCTTATTTAGTTATAATCTACAAATTTACTCTTTTTTCAGTTACAATCTACTAATGTATCCTTTTTTAGTTACAATCTACTTATACCTTATATATTATGTCTGCCTATTATATGATTTGAATCGATTTATCTTTTTCTTGTACCAATCTGCTGCAACTCAGCATCAAAGTTGTATTTCACTTCGCATTCTTTGTCGAATATCATAGTGGCTTTCTTCTTTGTTGTGAAGGTTGGCCATTGTGGTACTCCATTGCCATTAGAATCGATATATCCAGCTACATTGCCGTATTGTGTTGCTACGGTAGAAGCCTCGGTGTTAGTGTTGATAGTGTACCCCGGAATTGAGTTCTGGGCAAACATAGTTGTGGGCAAGAAGCCCACAACTATGTTTAGTAACAAATTTTTAATCATGAAAAGTTATGTACTTTTATGGCTTTTAGTGATGCTTTATGCTTCATAATGTAGAGGCTTATGTAAGCCTCATAATGGTTGTTGACCATTAGAAGTTGATGTGAGCAGCAAACTCAACAGTGAATGGACGGATGTATGAGCCTGCCATGAGATAGTTCTTGTAAGCCGATACGTCCTCTACAAGGTCGGCAGAACCGATACTGCCTGAGCAACCCTTCTGGTTGAGGATGTTTACTACGTTTACAGAGAAGCCCACGTGCTTGTTCATATTATAGTCTACACCGCCAAATGTCTCCCAACGTCCGTTGAAGTAGAGGCTATTGGTCTTATTGATGTACTGCTTGCTTTGGTAGCGGAAGCTTGCCCAAACACGGAACTTGTCGAACTGATAGCTTGGGTCGAGCTCGATGATAGTCTTGCTTACGCCTGTTGTTATCTTGTCGTTGAAGTTGTACGACTTTGATGTGCCATCGCTGAAGTTGGCTGTGACGTCGAAGTTCTTGTACTTCGGGCTCTGTAATGTAAGCAAGCCATGGAATGTGAATCCCTTGAACGGTGTGAGCACAACGTCTGTTGTCCAGCCCATTGTCTGTACGTCGTTGGTGATAGGAATTGTTACAACGTCAGACGAGTTGTTGGGGTTAGTAAACTGTGTGCGACTCTTGTAATTAGACTGCTGAATGAGCGATACCTGCGATACAAGCTTCATCCAAGGAGTGTTCCAGAATATACCGGCACGACCCAAGTGAATGTTTACTGCGTCAAGAATAGGCATGTAAGGACCTGCGAAGTCCTGTGAATTAGGATGCTGCATAGCGTATACATACTCGGCTACGAGTCCAAAGCCTTTGGCAATGGTGTAGCGTGTATTGATAGTGGCAGCTGGATTAAACCATTTGTTTGAGTAGCGTGTCACTTTGCCGTTGTTTACGCTGTAGTTGAGGCCGCGTACATTCTCTGCATATGTAGGTGTCTTGTCTGTAGCGTTGAGATAAGCCATAGCGTTTTTGCCGCCCATAGCATAGTATTCGCCACGTACACCTGCCGACAACCACCAACGGTTGGTTACCTGCCAATCGTCTGAAGCATAGAATGCAAGCTTGGTCTCATGTCCGTCGTAGTACTCGCCACCGGTATTAGCTGCAAACTCCTGACTTCCGTTATGGTTGAGCCAAGCCGGATTGGCCTCAATAGTGTGGGCATAAACTCCAGTGTTTGCTTGGATTCCCTCGCGATCCCACCAAAAATTAGCACCAATACGCCATGAGTGAGCGTGGTCTTTGCTCTTGCCTGTAAGCTCGGCTGTTGTCATCCAGTTGCGAGTCCAACCAATGTCGCGCAGCATATAACGTGAGTTGTAGTTTCCTTCGAATACATCGCCTGCCTTATGACCATCGAAGTCGTAAGCATATGTATATCCGTCTGCTGCTGTAGCCTTGCCAGTTCCGGCAAGCGCCATTGAAACCATATAGTTGTTGGCATAGTTGTACTTTGACGTGATGTCAAGATTCATTCCGTTGAGGAATGTATAGTTGAAGTTGGCTGTAAGGCTGTTGTTCATTGCATGTACGCCACCCTTTCTTGATATCGTATTTTTCTTACCGGTCATTACATCGAGATATGTTATCTGTCCGTTGCCAGGAAGAAATCCGTCCTTGCCAAGTCTGAATCCATTGTACTCCTTAACCGAACCATCGCCTACATATATAAATGGGCCATAGGCATCGCCAAGGTTCTTGTTGTTGGCATAACGGTAGAATAGGTTGAACTTGCCGCGACCATCGTTCCATTCCTTAGAAAGGGCTGCCTTGAACATCTTCATGTCTGTGGCATACTGTATGTCGGCTAGCTTGTTGGTACCTGGATCAAGGTTTGTGTATGCACCAAGCGAGTAAGACCAACCGTTGGCTATCGGACCTGCAAGCGACATATCGAAGCGTTGCAAGTTGTAGGTGTTGGTGGTATAGTTTACATGACCTTCAAACTTATCCTTTCCACGACGTGTCTTCGACAGTACAGCGTAGTTTACTGCACCGTTCTTGATTGCACTCTCGCCAAGTGACATCAGACCCATGCTTTCGTGCTGTGCGCTACCGGTCCAGTAGAGGTAGGGCAGACAAGGCCAAATGTTATAAGATACGGGTAGACCGTCCTCGTATATGGTGGCCGAGAGTGATGAAGGCAAGCCAATCGATATTTGGCGTGGCTGATTGTCTGACGATGCGTTAAGCATCACGTTGCGGTTCTTTACTTCCTTTGTATCGTTGATAGTATCGTTTTTTGCTTCGTCTTGAGCCATTGTTGCCATAGGTACGGCAATTGCGGTGGCTGTCAATAGGGCGGCTAATCTAAAAGATTTCATAGATAATTGCTTTTAATGAATTAAAATTGTCTTTAGGTTTTTAGAAGGGTGTGCCAAAACTTGCATATTGCTTATTTCGGCACTCCCTTATTCGTGCTTTATTATTTCTGCTCAGGCAAGAGGCTTGGACGTACTGTCTCTGTAACCTTGCCCTCAATATTTACTGTTGATGTAAGAGGTTTCATGTCGGCTGCGTTCTTGGCAACCATAACTGTGTACTGACCGCCCTCAACCTGCCACTGGCTTGCTGTTTCGTTGAACGATGCAAGACTTTCGTAAGGGATTGTCATTGTTATCATCTGACTCTCTCCTGGGTTCAACTTGCGTGTCTTGGCGAATGCCTTAAGCTCGCGTACTGGCTTGTCCATATCCTTGCCAGGTGCTGATACGTAGGTCTGAACAACTTCCTTGCCGGCTACCTTGCCTGTGTTCTTAACTTCTACCTTTACGGTGATGTCGCCCTTGGTGTCGGTTGTTACCGATGGCTTGCCATACTTGAAGTTGGTGTAGCTGAGGCCATAACCGAAAGGATAAGATACTGGCACATTCTTGGTGGTGTAATAGCGATAGCCTACATATACGCCCTCGTTATACTCTGTGTAGTCAAAATTCTTGCGGCTACCCTCGGTACGTACATCGGCAAATCCCTTGAGTGCCTCAGTAAGCTGGTCATCGCTGATATCATCTGGTGTTGGGAAGTCGGCCTTTGAAGGAACATCGTTGTAGCTTACTGGCCATGTCATAGGCAGACGACCAGAAGGACTCTCCTTACCAACAAGTATGTCACTTACCGAGTTGCCACCTTCCTGACCAGGAAGCCATGCTGTGATTACTGCATCGGGAGCATCAATCCAGCTCTTTGTCTCTACAACGCCACATACGTTCAGAATAACAACTACCTTCTTGCCTGCCTTGTGAAACGATATGCATACATCGCTAATCATCTTCTTCTCTGCGGCTGTCAAGTTGAAGTTGTCTGAGATATAGCGGTCGGCAAACTCGCCTGAGGTCTTACCGATGGTGATAATGGCAACATCGTTGTCTTTTGCCACCTTCTGCATATTTACATTCGAGAGGTCCATCTCTGGTATGAGATGTTTTGGAAGGAATGCAGCAAACTGGCTTGTAGACTTAGGCATCTTGGCTGTTGCCTCTGGTATGTAAGCCTCATAGCTTGATTTGAGCGAGTTGTCAATATTAAATCCTGCGTTCTTCAATCCGTCGATAAGGTTCACTACGTATGCGTGATTAACGTCGCCCGAACCTGTGCCACCTGCTATAAAGTAGTAAGATGTGCGGCCAAATACTGCCACATTCTTCACATTGCTCTTGATAGGAAGCGTATTTTTGATGTTCTTAAGCAAAACCATTCCCTCAAGGACTGCGTTGCGTGTAACTACTGCATGAGCCTTAAGGTCTGGATTGTTGTCGGCTACATATCCTTTAAAGCGTGGTGTCTTAAGGATGTATTCGAGGATGTGCTTAACGTTGCGGTCGATAATCTCCATTGAGAGATGACCGTTGAGCACAGCCTTCTTTAGTTCTTCGCGCTGCGATAGTTTGCCAGGCATAAGCAAGTCGTTGCCTGCCTCCATCTGCAAGGTAGCGTGCTGTCCACCGAACCAGTCGGTCATTACCATTCCATTGAATCCCCACTCATGGCGCAGAATCTCGGTAATTAGGTCGCTACGCTCGCTGGTCATTGTGCCGTTCACCTTATTATAAGATGTCATGACTGTCCAGGGCTGTGCTTCCTTTACAACAATCTCGAATGGCTTAAGGTATATCTCGCGGAATGTACGCGGAGTGCCGATAACATTGTTGCTTGTGCGGTTGGTCTCCTGGTTGTTAAGGGCAAAGTGCTTTAGCGATGTGCCTACACCATTGCTCTGTACTCCATTTACCATTGCAGCACATATTTTGCCTGATAGTAGTGGGTCTTCAGAGTAGTACTCAAAGTTTCTTCCGTTCAATGGATTGCGGTGGATGTTGGTGGCTGGTGCAAGCAATACGTCTACACCATAGCGTTTAACTTCATCACCCATGGCTGCGCCAATCTGTCCTACAAGATCTACATTCCAAGTAGAACTCATAACTGTCTCTATAGGAAAATGGGTGCAGTAGAAGGTCTGGGATGTGCCTTCGCGTGTAGGTTTGATGCGAAGTCCGGCAGGACCGTCGGCAACAACAGTTGCGGGTATTCCCAATCGTGGAATTGTGTTAAGCTGACCGGCTGCACCTGGAACAAGTTCGGCAGAAGAACCGATTGTAGCTGTGGCATCGCTCTTTACATTGCCAGCTGATCCGATGAGGACGTTTAGCTTCTCGTCGAGAGTCATAGCGTTTATCACTTTTTCAATTGGGTCGACTCCAAGCTTGGGAGTCTGTGCGCTTGCACTTATAAATAAGGTGGATGCGCATAGGGTTAAAATTTTTGCCTTTAGCATAGGTTTGGGTTTTGTTTTTTGTCTGGTGCAAAGTTACGAACAATATCGACTCTCTTTACCTTTGTGTAAGTGCTAAAGTAAACTTTCTTGAAAGTTAAAACATTGATAACCAAACAGTTAGCAAAAACAGATTGATAATAAAAGTAAACTATAGAACCTCCAATATTATACTCGAAAACTACAAAAAATATCCGCACACTCAACATATAGCCTGAATTTGATAATAGGTAAGCATGATTTTAATGGTCGTATATAATATTTAAAAGTTCTATTCCGTGACACGGAACGGCCGTTCCGTGTCACGGAATGCGCGTTCCACGTCACCGAATGGCCATTCCGTGTCACGGAATAGAGATTTTAATTGTGCTTATTCCAATAATCTATGTGGTTTAATTGTTTTAGCCTATCACTTTATGCATTATAGATAATACGAGCTGACTTAATGATTGCTAAAGTCTATAACTCTTATGGATATAAAGTGAATATTCTTATCATATACTCCATACTTCCAAGTATATTTCTCCTATTTTATCCTTTTTTTAAATATATTAACACTTACCTGTATTCTTGTTTGAAAATAAAGTACTAATTTTGTGCGCTTAAAATCTATTGAAAACCAATTAGAAATAAGTCAATACAAGTATTAAATTCAAATAAGAACCAATAACTATACATTATTTTTAAACTTTTAATTATGAGAAAATTGTTTTTAATCATGCTGCTAACTATTGTATGGACAGCAAGTAGAGCACAAGAAATTACCATGGATTTCACTGATAATACGTATTGGAATTTGCCGGATCTAGACCACCATACGTTTACGGCTAATAAGTATGGAAGGGACAATAAGGAGATTACGTTATCGGGTGGATATCATTTTTCTACTGTGGGCAAAGACAAATTTTTGTTACTTGATTCTGATGGTACATTAACCTTCTCCAAATTTGATTTTGATGTAGAAAGAATTGTTGTAAAAGGAAGTGGTTCTTATAAAGCTTCCCAGGATATATTTGTTGGTGACACTTCTGTAAGTGGAAAAGTTATTTCTTATGGTTTAAGAGCTTTATGGATAAATGACAATTCTCAAGCTAAAGGAAATGTTTATAAACTGAAAGTTACTGATAACAACGCTAGCATAGACAGAATAGAGATCTACAAAAAAGGTTCGTTTGCGCCAGAAGGAAAAGCAGTTCCCTTTGTAGCTGGTAAGGATATTGCCGCAGGCAATAGTATTATGAAAGATGGAGTTACTATTTCTGGTAAAAATATAAAATTTTCAAAAAATATATATGGCATATATAGTTTTGGAAAACGTTGCGATTTTTCCATATCTGTACAAATTGGTACCATAAAAAAGATTGAATTTTTAGGGGATTCATATTTGGAATATTTGACAGGCGATGAAAATTTGAGTGTGTCTAATTTAAAGGCTGAATGGACGGGTAATGCTCAAGAAGTGTCATTTACTAGTCCAAAGGGTGCTCCAAGAGTAACCTCCATTACCGTTTACGTCTCCCTCCCCACAATCTCTCTCTCCGAATCCGAAGAAAACACAATAGAGACAAAATCTGATGTAAACATCTCCCTTAACCGCAAGCTTGTTAAAGGTGCATGGAACACAATCTGTCTGCCGTTCGATGTGTCTGCAGCTCAAGCTAAGTCTGCTTTTGGTGCGGATGTCAGGATAGCTGCTCTTAATGTTGAAAGCAAAGGCAATACGTTGCTGTTTGACAACAAGACTGCTGAAGGTATTAAGGCTGCCGTGCCTTACTTGATTATGCCGTCGGAGGTTAAAGCTGACGATAAGTATGAATTTTATAATGTAAGTATTAAGCCAGAAAATGTTACGCCCGCTGCTGCCGTAAGCACATCTGATGGTTTCGCCTTTAAGGGTATATATAATAAGGTGGACATCACTCAGGATATTAACAATTCTAAAAGCTACGCAGCTTTCCTTGGTGCTAACAACACTCTATTCAAGGCTAAGGCTAATAGTACTACCAAAGGTTTCCGTGCCTACTTTGTTATCCCTAATTCTACTGCAACATCTGCCTTGCGTGTAGTTGTCGACGGTAATGCCACTTCTATAAAGAATATCAACTGTGGGGTGGTGGAGAGCGATGATGCTGTATACAATCTGCAAGGCCAGCGTGTTGATGCCCGTAGTCTCATGCCTGGCTTGTACATCAAGGCTGGCAAGAAGTTCGTTGTGAGATAATAAGAAAACTATTTATAAACAAACTAAAAACATTTATAGCAATGAAGAAAATATATTCAAATCCAAATATTGAAATCATTAACTTTCAGGGCGACATAGTGCTCAATACAACATCCTGGACAGTAAACCGGGTCTGCGATTCTGAAGGTGGTGGCTACGAGATTAGCATCAGTGGTGGCAATATGGGTGAATTAGACCAAGAAGAAGCTTATTCGGGTGGCCAGTCGCAAGTATGGGATGACTAATGTAGTTGGTTGCTTTTGTTGATTCTTGATTAAGTGTAATGTCTTTTTATATATTATAATAATGTATATGTGTTTGCGTACACAGAACAAAGATTGATACAAATCAATAATCATTATGAAAAGTGTAAATATATAAAGTTTTCTTGCCAAAAGTTTTGGTGGTTCAAGAAAAAGTCATACCTTTGCATCCGCTTTCGAGAACGAACGAAACCTCAAGCAAAACGAGATGATGAAGAGTTCGAGATAGTAAAAGAAAGAGTTCTTTGAAAAGATTTACATAAGACAGATAAAGTAGTACAAGAAG
>OJMJ01000375.1_pt1 | contig 22597 bp, 17 predicted proteins | sample 1597181 | NCBI WGS metagenome assembly OJMJ01 (sample SAMEA2452126, study PRJEB22498) | human gut metagenome | biome: human feces; feature: human gut; material: feces | place: Australia | collected 2012
ACGTTAATTAACTCTCTCATTTTCAATCGATTACATAAGAATTAACAGAGTATTGCTTTATAGCATTCTCATGCTTCTTAGGTATTGCAAATCTCACCTTTTCGCTATCATCGCGTTTTTCGTGATACAGCTTAGGCAGAGGATTTGCCAATGGCTCATCATAGTCGATGGCATTGCGGAAAGCGTCGATAGCGCAATAAATAGCATGGCGGAAAGATGTTTCGTCAGCTCTACCCATGCCTGCGATGTCGAAACGAGGATTCATGTCGGCAGCTGTCACTACTACAGGCATTCCTGCAATGAAGTTTATCATATAGTCGGCTGACAATGCAGCAAGAGGAGCCACGCCCTGATCGTGATACATTGCCAATATTCCGTCAAAAGCATAATAGTCGCCATTGCTAAAGAAATCATCTACCGCATAAGGTCCAAAGGCATTAATGCCCTCGGTAGCCAACTGGTCGATAGTTGGAGCAATAATCTCTTGCTCTTCCTTGCCACCGTTGCTTGTTTGCGGATTTAGAGCAAGCACCGCAACACGAGGAGACGAGATGCGGAAATGGCGCTTCAAAGCGGCATGGAAAGCCTTGATACTTGCCGAAAGCTGCTCGGTTGTTATTGCAGCAGCCACATTGCGCAGAGGCAAACCATCGGTAGCCAAAGCCATGCACACCTGCTCTGTAGACATCACACGAATAGCCTTATTGCCTTCGCCGAGACAAGTCTCGATGTATTCAAAGTTGCCTGGATAATTGAAACCTTCAGGCTTGATATTATTCTCGCTTGCAGGACCGAGCACCAAGACATCAAACAAACCATCTTTGAAGTCGGCAATAGCGCGGTCTACAGCAGCAAGAGCAGCCTTGCCGCCCTCTGCGCATTCCAATCCTAAGTCTATCTTCACCTCTTCGTCGATGGCTGTGATTATATTTAGCTTGTCTTCTTTAGCCTCATCAGCATTTGATATGATTGTGAAATTTGCCTGCATATTCAATGCGTTGCGATGATAAGCAGCCACCTTTGGCGAACCATACACAATAGGAGTGCACAGCTCGAGCATTTCAGGCTCGGCAAATGTCTTAAAAATCAGCTCATATCCTATACCGTTGGTGTCGCCTTGAGTGATGGCAACACGTATCTTTCTATTTTCCATTTATCTTGATAGTTGTTTTATTTAGACTATTGTCAGTTTTGTCACTACTCTTTTTTTATTGTTCGTTTTTCTTTGCCGTCGACAGCAGTCCGCAAGCGGCAAAAATATCTTGTCCACGGCTCGCTCTGATGGTAGTAAATATGCCATGATTGGTGAGATAATCGCGGAAAGCCTCCATCTTTTCCTCAGGCGCACCATCGAGAGGCACATCCGGAATCTTGTGGAATCTAATAAGGTTTATTCTGCAATCTAAGCCATGGAGCAACTTCACGAGCTCTCGAGCATGAGTCATAGAGTCGTTTAAGCCTCCAAACACAATATATTCGAACGACAAGCGACGCTGATGAGAGAAATCATAGTTGCGAAGCTTCTCTACGATGTCTTGAATATGAAATCCTCTTTCGGCAGGCATCAGCATTGAGCGTTGCTCAGGCACAGGCGAATGCAAGCTTATTGCAAGATGGCAATCACTCTCTTCGATAAATCTCTTTAGTTTATTCTTCACTCCCACGCTGCTCACGGTGATTCGCTTTGGACTCCACGCATAAGCATAGTCGGCAGTAAGGAGGTTTGTCACTCTCAGCACATTGTCGAGATTGTCCATAGGCTCGCCCTGTCCCATAAATACGATATTCGTCAGGCGGTCAGCCTCTGGCAAAGAATAAATCTGATTAATGATGTCGCATGCTGTGAGGTTGCCTTCAAAACCCTGCTTACCAGTTTGGCAAAACAGGCAGTTCATCTTGCATCCCACCTGCGACGACACACACAATGTTGCTCTGTCGTTTTCAGGAATAAACACCGTCTCAACAAACTTTCCACTCTGAGTAGGGAACAAGTATTTTATTGTGCCGTCTATAGAATACTGAGCATCGAGATGTGGCATACAGCCAATAGTATATTGGGCAGAGAGCTTTTCCCTGCCTGCCTTCGAGATATTTGTCATCTCGTCGATGCTACGCACATGCTTTATATAAATCCATTGGGCTATCTGACCGCCAGCAAAAGCAGGCAAACCTACATTTTTTGCCACTTCTTTTAGCTCAGCCAAAGTCATTCCCAACAATGGTGTCTTATCGTTCATATCCGAATGAGAATAATTTTTGCAAAGTTAGTGCAAACGAGCGCAAATATATCAAGTTTACTTGGATATTTTGCCGAGTGCAGCCTAATTTCTGCAAAGTTAGTGCAAACGAGCGCAAATATATCAAGTTTACTTGGATATTTTGCCGAGTGCAGCCTAATTTCTGCAAAGTTAGCACAAAATCAAGACAATGCAAAACAAAAGTCTCGTTTTTTGCTTCTCAGCGCCTATATGTAAAGCTTTATTTTCATTATTGAAGTCGATAATATACAAAAGTCAGAAAAATAAGATGTTCTGTTTGCTATTTCCGAATAGTTTTAATAACTTTGCGATAAGTTTACATTAATATAATGGCGCCAGCAGACTCTGCTGATGGCACCAGCCAACAACTTACAAGCAAGATTTCATCATGAACATCAACAATACGGAAGACGAAAAGCTCTTGAAGCAATACTATAGCAGATATGGTGGATATTGGAGATTTCCCGATATGCTCGACTATTGCTATTTGGTAAATCCTTATTTCAATCGTTCGGGCATCATCAAGGAGATGCAAGACTTCTTCCCTACCCTCGTTGCTGAATATCCTTCGGGCATGAATGTCAACTCTATGTTGGCAAGCGAATGCTGGAACGTAAAGCAAGAATATATTATTCCTGGCAATGGTGCTGCGGAATTGATAAAACTGCTGATGGAGCATTTAGAGGGCAAAGTGGGTGTGGTAAGACCTACTTTCGAGGAATATCCTAACCGCATGCCTGCAGAACGAGTGGTAACTTTCGTGCCTCAGAATAGCGACTTCCGCTATGATGCTGACGATTTGATAGAATTCTTTGGCAATAATGCCGTAGAAAACATCTTGCTCATCAATCCCGACAATCCTTCTGGCAACTTCATCCCTATGGAAGGCATCATCAAGTTGGCGCAATGGACTAAGGATAATGGCATAAAGTTTATCCTCGACGAGAGTTTCGTTGATTTCAGCGAGGGCTATGCTAACAATTCTTTCATCAGCAACCAGTTGCTCGAAACTTTCCCCAACGTATGTGTGATGAAATCTATCTCTAAGAGCTATGGTGTGCCGGGATTGCGCCTTGGCATTCTTTGTTCTGCCAACACCGAGATGATACAGCGCATGAAGAAGCAGGTGAGCATCTGGAACATCAATTCTTTCGCTGAATTCTTCATGCAAATCTATCCTAAGTATAGGGCTGACTACCAAAAGGCGTGCGACCAATTTATCGCTACTCGCAACGATTTTGAAAGGGAACTACAGCAAATTCCTTTCATCCATGTAATGCCGTCGCAAGCCAACTTCTTCTTCCTTGAGGTGTTGCCACCTTACAAGCCAAAGCAGCTTTGCGCTATTCTTCTCAAGAGATATAAAATCTTGGCAAGTGCTTGCTTAGCCAAAAAAGGCATTGAGCCCGACAAATATATGCGCATTGCCGTGAGAAGTCATAAAGACAACGAGAGATTTATAAAAGCATTAAAAGAACTGATATAATATGAAAATAATCACCGAACAGCAAATTCGCTCTCTTGCCATCACGCCTCGCCAATGTGTGGAGTGGATACATGAGAGTTTTGCCATGAAGCACGAGGCTCAACTTCCTGCAAAGATAAGTGTGCATCCTGCCGACTACGATTTCTTCACTTCTATGCCTTGCTTGCTTCCTGACAATGGTGGCGATATAAGATTTTTCGGAATAAAAGAGGTGCATAGAATTGAGGGCGCAGTACCATCATTGGGTAGCGACATCATGCTTTATAATGCCAAGAATGGCGAACTGCTTGCGTTGATGGATGGCGACTGGATAACCACCATGCGAACTGGTGCGGTGGCTGCAGCTTCGGCAAAAGCTTTGCGCAAGAGCAATGCTTCGGTTTATGGTTTTGTGGGCTTGGGCAATACTGCTCGCGCCTCTCTGCTCTGCATTCTCGAGGCTGAGCCTGAGAAGCAGTTTAAGGTAAAATTGCTAAGATACAAAAATCAGGCTGAGCAATTCATCGCACGCTTCACCGACTATGCTAACGTAGACTTCGAGATTGTTGACAGCATATCAGAACTTGCACAAACTGTTGATGTTTTCATTAGTTGCATAACGAGCGCTAACGGTCTTTTGGTTGAGGATGAGAAGATGTTCCAGCCTGGAGTAACTGTCATTCCTGTCCACATGCGTGGTTTGCAGAATTGCGACACCACCTTCGACCGTGTATTTGGCGACGACACCGACCATGTAAAGGGATTCAAATATTTCTCTCAGTTCCGCGACTACAACGAGATTGGTGAAGTATTGTCGGGTCGCGACCCTGGCAGAAAGTCTGACGAGCAGCGTATTCTCGACTACAACTATGGCCTGGCTCTCCACGATATTGTGTTTGCTTCAAAACTCTACGAAGCGCTCATCAATACCGACACCATAAATATTCCAATTCACAAAGAGACTGACAAATTCTGGATTTAATAATCTACCATGGCACACATCAAAACTTCCAAAGGATTCCTGAAATACGAAAGCAAAATACCTTTCTTCGGCGACAAGGTATTAGACAAAGACCTGATGCTCGACAACATCAGGCTATTGGCTGCCTACCTCGACAAGATTGACATCAATTGGGGTCCTGCCTTTGGTACGCTGATTGGTATTGTGCGCAACAACGATTTCCAACCTTGGAAACCTGTCTTCGACATCTATATTCTTAAGGAAGACGAAGAGCGCTTCAAGGATGTGTTGTGGCTCTTAAAGGACGAGGGCTTCGAACTTATCCGTCATGAGCGCCGCGGACTCTACTATCTGTGTCGCAACGATCAGTATATTAAGTTCTTTGTGCTCCACAAGATTAGTAGCGACGTTCGTCATACTGGCGGCTCTGACTTCATCCATGAGAAATATCTGCAGAATACCGTGAAGTGGAACTTCATGGGCATAGAGATGAATGTGCCTGTAGATGTCGACGAATATTTGACGTTCCAATATGGTAAGGACTGGACAACTCCTAAGCAGACGGTGTTCTATTCCTCAAGCTTCTTCTCGAAACTTGCTAATTGGACAAAGACAAAGCTTCAAGACATCATGCCTGACGCCATTTACTATTATTGGCTGCTGATACACCGCAAAAAGGACTTCAAAAAGTTCAAACTGCGCAGCGAAAAGGCTGGATATAAGTTGCCACAAAACTTCGAGCTGGCAAGCATGAAGCCTCGCCGATATAAGAAGGTGCTTACGGTTGGCGTCTACGACTTGCTACACAAAGGGCATGTGGAACTCTTCCGCCGTGCCAAGGGTTTGGGCGACTATCTCATCGTGGCTGCCCAAGATAGCGACTTCATTCTGAAATACAAACCTCAGGCCAAGGTCATGAACTCTACCGAGGAACGCAAATACATGATAAAGGCCATTCGCTATGTCGACGAGGTTATTACGTATACTGATGTCGACAAGATTGTGAAAGATGTAGACTTCGATGTCTTCGTTACTGGTCCCGACCAATGTCACGAAGGTTTCCAGAAGGCTATTCGATGGTGCGAAGAGAATGGCAAAGAGCACATAGTGCTCGGACGTACCGATGGCATAAGCTCAAGCGAGCTGAAAGCCAAGATTGCTGCCAAGACTGCAGCCTCTCTTGGCAAAAACAATACTAACCCACAACAATAACCATAGAACAATAACTCTACATAAAAATATATAAAAATGAGAGAAAAAATAGATTGCTTCTTGCCTTGTTCCGACTTCGAAGGCATTCAAGCCACCATCAGCCAACTGATGGGAAACAAGACTATTCAGCATATTCACCTCTTGGTAGGCTCCGACTTCAACTCTTGTGTGGTGCCTGAAGATATTGACATTATAACTTCCGACAAGCCTTTCTCTACCGATACGCTTCGCGAGATTGCTGCGCATACCGATGCCGACTATGTGCTCTTCAGCACCAAGGCGTCGCCTGTAGTGCTTGGCAAGAATGCTCTCGAACGTATGCTTCGTGTGGCTGTCGACTCTGATGCTACCATGGTTTATGGCGACCACTACGACACTCTCGATGGCAACATCGCCAAACATCCTTGCATCGATTATCATAAGGGAAGCATTCGCGACGACTTCGACTTTGGTCAGCTTTTGCTCCTTCCTTCGCTTTTGCTCCACGAATATGTGTCTACTGCCATTAAGGAGGATTTCGATTATGCTGGGCTTTATGCTCTGCGCCTGTTCCTCAGTCGCAAGGGCGAGATTTTCCACCTTGCTGAATATCTGTATACTGAGCAGGAGTTGGACAACAGAAAGAGTGGCGAAAAGCAATTCGACTATGTTAACCCTAAGAACCGTGAGGTACAGGTGGAGATGGAGAAGGCTGCTACACACCATCTCGACGAGATTGGAGCGCTGGTAGATACTAACGCCTACAAAACTCCCGACTTCGATGAGCAAGACTTTGAATATGAGGCTTCGGTCATCATTCCTGTCTTCAATCGTGCTCGCACCATTGCCGATGCTGTAGGCTCGGCTTTGTCGCAGCAGACTTCGTTCAAGTTTAATGTCATCGTTGTCGACAACCATTCTACCGATGGCACCACCGACATTCTCAATTCCATCAACGATGCTCGCCTTGTCCACATCATTCCGCAGCGCACCGACCTTGGCATTGGCGGATGCTGGAACGAGGCTCTCGACTCTAATCTCTGCGGCCGCTTTGCTGTTCAGCTCGATAGCGACGACCTTTATTCTTCGCCTCGCACCTTGCAGCAGATTGTTGATGCTTTCCATCGTCAAAAGGCGGCAATGATTATTGGTAGCTACCGCATGTGCAACTTCAAGCTCGAAACTCTGCCTCCTGGTCTCATCGACCATAAGGAGTGGACCGACGACAATGGTTGCAACAATGCTTTGCGCATTAATGGTTTGGGTGCTCCGCGTGCTTTCTTCACTCCTTTGGCTCGTCAGATTAAGTTTCCTAACACCAGCTATGGCGAAGACTACGCCATGGGCTTGGCTTTCAGCCGCAGATACCGCATAGGCAGAATATACGACGAACTTTATCTCTGCCGTCGTTGGGAGGGTAATAGCGACGCGGCTCTAAGCATAGAGAAGATTAATGCCAACAACATTTATAAAGATCAGCTACGCTCGCTCGAGATTTCGGCTCGCCAGCAGCTCATAGCAGGCAAACTCGACACTACTGCCGACAATCGTTTGCAGCGTTTCTTCAATCGCCAGCTCGAAATATGGGAGGTTCCTAACCTCAACTATCAGCAGCTCTCGCATGTCAAGACCAAGCAGTTGGGCGACATCGAGGCGCAGTTCAATCCTGCACGCATAGTGTCTACTGGTGCCAACATCGACAAGAAGGCTATTGCCGAGCGCCCTTGTTTTCTCTGCAATGCTAATCGCGACAACCGTCAGATGTCGAAGATTTTGGAGTGTGGACTGGAACTATTGATAAATCCATTCCCTATTTTACCAATGCACTTCACTCTGCCTACTCGTCGCCATCAGCCTCAGAGCGTAGCCACTTTGTTCCCTAAGATTTATTCGTTGCTCGACGATTATGCCGACATCATGGTCTTCTATAATGGTCCTCGCTGCGGTGCCTCTGCTCCCGACCATGCTCATCTGCAGGGTGGCACCTCGGGACTTCTGCCTATTCAGAAGTGCTGGCAACGATTCTGCCGTAGCCTAAAGACTGTCTACAGCTGTGGCGAAGGCGAACAGATTTCTCTCATCACTGAGTATGTTGTTCCTGCTTTCGTCATCCAGAGCAAGTCGGCAAAGTGCGAAGCTCAACTATTCGACAAGCTCTACAAGGCTCTCGACAAAGAGGCTGGCTCTGAAGCTATGCTCAACATCGTAGCTTGGCGACAGGAGGATAATCACATCACTGTGGTGTTCCCTCGTCGCAAACATCGTCCCGACTGCTATTATGCTGAGGGTGCAGAGCAACTTCTCGCTTCGCCTGGTGCTTTAGACATGGCTGGCTTGATGATTCTTCCTCGCAAAGACGACTTCGAAACAATCACTCAGGAAAGGGCTGAAGCTGTGTTGCGCGAGGTGGCAATAACCTCCGAGCAGGCTGCCGAAATCTGCCAGCGTCTCACCAAGATGCAGGAGAGCACTCATCAGACCAACGCCATTAGCAAACAGCCAAACGTTACGGTTGGACTAAAGAGCGACACCACCATCAACTTCTTCCTCCACAAGCCTTATCTTGCCAAGGGCGAAGAGATTTGTGGCGAACAGGAGGTGAGTTTCTCTGAGGGTGGATTGCTTTGGAATGGCAACCACTATCGTGAACTCTTGTTCTCGCCTGTTGCCAAGGATGCTTCGTTCTCACTTGCCAATGTCACCATAGGCATCGACTACCATTGGGAGCGCAAGCAGACTCAGACTTTCAGAGGTGCGCTTCGCCTTGTTGTCGAAGAAGACAAGATTTGCGCCATCAACGAGTTGCCTGTTGAAAACTATCTCGAGAGTGTTATTTCGAGCGAGATGAAAGCCACCTCGTCGTTAGAACTTCTCAAGGCTCATGCCGTGATTTCTCGTTCGTGGCTGTTGGCTCAGATGGAGAAACGTCGCAAGCAGAAAGAGAGTGGCAACAACTTCTTCTCGTTCGAAAAGGGCGACGACACGCTGATAAAATGGTACGACCGCGAAGACCACACCATCTTCGATGTTTGTGCCGACGACCATTGTCAGCGCTACCAGGGCATTACCATGGAGACGAGTCCGCATGTGGCTAAAGCCATCAAATATACTCGCGGTCAGGTGCTCACCTACGATGGCGACATCTGCGACGCTCGCTTCTCTAAATGCTGTGGCGGAATCACCGAAGAGTTTGAATACTGCTGGGAGAATATCAACAAGCCTTACCTCAAGAGCGTGCGCGATTCTGCCGACATGGCTGAAGCTCACGATGTGAAAGACCTCGAGGCTTTCATCCGCACTTCGCCTGATGCTTTCTGCAACACCACCGACAAGGCGGTGCTTAGCCAGGTGCTCAACGACTACGATCAAGAAACCACCGACTTCTATCGTTGGAAGGTGGCTTACTCGCAAGAAGAGATTGCCAACCTCATCAACACTAAGCTGAAGTTAGACCTTGGCTCCATCATCGACCTCGTGGCTGTAGAGCGTGGCAAGAGCGGACGCATCTCTCGCCTGAAGATTGTTGGCACCAAGCGCACCTTCACCATTGGCAAGGAGCTTGAGATTCGTCGTTGCCTCAGCACCAGCCATCTGTATAGTTCAGCCTTTGTAGTCGACCGCCTCGACATCAACGCCGAAGGCATTCCTCAGCATTTCGTGCTCACAGGCGCCGGCTGGGGCCATGGCGTAGGCTTGTGCCAGATAGGTGCTGCCGTAATGGGCGAAAAGGGCTACAACTATGAGCAAATCCTGCACCACTACTATTCTGGTGCCAAGATCACTACAATGTATTAAAAAAATATGCAAAATACCGACAACCCCCTTCGCTGGCTTCCTTCCTTGTATTTCTTCAAGGGGTTGCCCTACGTCGTATTGATGGTAGTCTCCACCGTGCTCTACAAGCAGATGGGACTATCCAATGCCGAAGTGGCTTTCTACACCTCGTGGTTTTATCTGCCATGGGTTCTGAAGCCATTTTGGCACCCTTATGTCAGTCGCATAGCAACACGACGATGGTGGATTCTCCTCACCGAAATCATCATCGGCGCTTCCATGGGCAGCATAGCCTTCATCCTACCCTCGCCATTCAATCTTCAGGCGTCGTTGGCTCTATTCTGGGTGGCTTCATTCTCGTGTGCCTTCCATAATGTTTCTGCCGACGGCTTGTATCTCGACGAGATGGGACCGCGCCACAACCTTATTTATTTTATACGCACCACCTTCTATCGTCTTGCCACCTTCGTTGCCCAGGGCATCCTCGTCATGGTGGCAGGCAACCTTCAGGTGATGTATCGTGGCAGCATGGGTTATTCGTGGAGTCTTGTCTTCTATGGTTTGTCGTTGTTCTTGCTTCTCACGTGGATTTGGCACGGCATCTTCATTCCCTACACTCAGCCTGCCTTCAAGCAGTTATCAATACCGGGCATTAGGCAAGTGCTGGGCGAAGTCAGCGACACCACAAAGCTTTTCTTCCGCAAGCCTTACGCCATCTACGCCACCATCTTCATGTTGCTATTCAAGCTTCCTGAAGGATTATTGTCTAAGGTTTCCATCCTTTTCCTCATCGATGGAGCTCATCGTGGCGGCTTAGGCTTGTCGCCACAGGAATATGGTTTGGTGGCTGGCACAATAGGTGTTGCAGGCTTGTCTCTTGGCGGCATTCTCGGAGCTAAGGCAATAGCGCATGGTGGCATCAAGCGTTGGCTGTGGCCAATGGCTCTGTCGCTCACCATTCCAAACGCCACTTACCTTTACCTCAGCTACTACATGCCCGACAACATCTTTATCGTTGGCTTATGCGTATTCCTTGAGCAGGTGGGCTACGGCTTTGGCTTCGTTGCCTACATCATGTTCATCAAGCGTTTCGTGATGGGCTATCTCCACAAGGCTCACCTCACTCTTGGCAAAGCGTTTATGGCTCTGTCCATAATGCTCCCTGCCATGTTCTCAGGTTTCCTTCAGCAGGCTGTTGGCTACCGCACATTCTTCATCATCGTTTTGTGCAGCAGCGTCGCCACAATCATTGCCACAATCTTGGCAATAATAACCCTAAAGGCTAAAGAAGCCCGCAAATAAACACCAAGAAAACAAACAGAAGATAGGAAACAAAGCCCCACGGGTTGGGTTTGCGGCAACTCGGTTGCCGCACTTAAGCTAAAAGCCCGCATAAAAAACAGTAGGCAGCAAATCAGTAATCTGATATTGCTGCCTACATTTTTTTCATAAAACTCAATGAAAACCCTTTTCTTACAAATACATCATCGGTCCAAATCCGCCACCCATTCTTGGAGGCATTCCGCCTGGGCGACCGCCACCATAACGGCCGCCGCCAGGACCATATCCACCGCCTTGTCTCATTTGCTGGCGTGCTTCCTTACCTCCAAAGAGGTTCAAGCGATATTGCACGCGGAGCATGATGTAAGAGTTCACAGCGTTAAATTCTGTATCGCTACGCTGCATTGCTGAGATAGAACGCGAGAAATTGCTCTGCTGTCCCAGCAAGTCGTAGAACTGCAACATCACCGTCAGCGGCTTACCCTTCATGAATCCCTGCGAGATTTGCGCATTCCACACCAGCTCGTTGGTATTCATGGAATTGTCGTTAAATCCTCGGCGACTATTCTCATGAATGTCTGTCGACAGGGTTGTTCCCCAAGGCAATGTCACGTTGATATTTGCACCATAAGCAAACTGCCATGTATCGAGGTTGCTCTGCTTCTGCAGTTTGTTGCGTGAGTGGTTGTATCTTAGCGAACCGTCGAGCTCTATCTCCAACCAGTCGTTGCGGTAGCTACCTGCCAATCGCTCGTTTATGCCAAGAGTCTTTGTTATGTTCTTCTGCGAATTTGAATTGCGGTTGAGCGAAATATAGCCCACATTATTAGAATACGATACGTCGCTCCATGTATTCACATTCCATCTTCCTGCCGAGTCGAGCGGAGTGTTAAACATCAAACCGCCACCTGCATTCCAGTTGCCGTTGATATTCTCAGGTCGTGTAACCTGTCCACCTGTGGTTTCATTATACGTCACCTTTCTTGCCACCGAGTTGCTTGTGGTGTTAAATCTCAAGTGTGCCATCAGCGACTGCTGTGTTTTCTCGAAATATCCACGGAAGAAGGTGTTGAAACTATTGGTAAACGAAGGTTTCAGTCCTGGGTTACCCTTAGTGATGTTCAATGGGTTGCTATCGTCGGTAATATCCACGAGGTCGGTCATACTTGGCTGCGTAGTGTAGCCACGGTAAGTGACTCTGAGGTTCGACACCTTATTAAACTTATACTTAAAGTCCACAGATGGAGTGATGTTTACCACATGGCGCACAGTATCCACATATTTGCCCTGATAGTCTTGTGTAAAGTTCGACGATTGTGGTTCTACCATCGCACCCACATTAAAGTCGTAGCTCTCGCGAATCATTCTGAACATCAACTCTATGTCGTGTGTATAGTTTTTATACTCCGAATAGCGGCTCAGGTCGCTGTCGTAATAGCTCTCCAAAGGATTGTTCAATCGTGATAGATATCCTCCCCAGTTGCCATAGTTATTTACCACTCCCGCAAAGAAATCTTCACCCAGATTGCTAAAATCATAGGTTGAGCGTGTGCTCTTAGAGTAGCTATAGTTGAACTTATAGCTCAACTGCAAGAATGTTGCCTTCCACAGCGGTTCGCTATACGTAACCTGTGCGCTATAGTTATATTTCTTTGTTGGAGTCAAACTGTATCTGTTTGTCTGATATGTAGAGTCTGTGCCCAGCGAGTTCATCACCTGATACAGGTGCACATTGCTTGTCGACAGGCTCTTGCTGTCAGAATTGGTGTAGCCGGCATTCAACTGCAAGGTGATGTTTCGTCCCTCGTTGTTGAGTTTGCGGTTTATCTGCAACATTCCCTTATAGTTGTCGCTTGTGCTATTCGAGAGCGAGATTCCGTTGCGGCTATTTATCATCAGGCTGTCTTGCGCCATGATGTCGAACGACGATGATGCAAGCGGATCTGTTACGTATAGATATGGGTCATCGGCAAATGATGCTGAAGCTGTTGACGAGCTGCCATCTGATGTAGAGTGCGAGAATGTTGGTCTAAACAAGATGTTGGTCATCGAGTCTGGCATCCATTCTATTCGTGCTCTTGCATTCCAGCTGTCGCTACGGCTGTAGCTCTGCGAAAGGCTGTTGCCAAACGATTTTGCTGTCGACACAAAGTTTTCAGTCGACATCTTTGTGCGCTGGTCTCCGTCGCCATGGTTCCATCTCAAGCTACCATTAAACTTAAATTTGTCTTTTATCTCGTAGTTGAAGTTTCCTCCGAGCATCTTGCTTGAGTTCAAGCCGTTGTTGCCGCCCCAGCCGCCACGACCGCCAAATCCACGGTCGTTTACGTTGTTAGCCGAGCCAAAGCCCATCACTCTCATCTTTGAATTAAAGTGTGCTGCCATCACTCGTGCCGAATAGCGGTCTTCGGTGCCGTAGCCCACGTTGGTATTCGAAAACATTCCCTTGTTCATTCCTTTCTTCAGTCCGAAGTCGAGTACTGTCTCTTCGTTGCCATCGTTGATACCTGTTACCTTAGCCAAATCGCTCTTTTCTTCATACGATTTTATCTTGTCAACTATCGAGGTTGGCAAATTCTTCAGCGCTGTCTTGGTGTCGCCGGTCATAAATTCCTTACCATCCACCAGAATCTTCTTCACTTCCTTTCCGTTGATGGTAATCTTGCCGTCGTCGTCAACCTGCGCTCCTGGCAATCGCTTCACCAGCTCTTCCACCACCGAACCTTCTGGTGTGCGGTAGGCTGCGCTATTATATACAAAGGTGTCTTCCTTCACCGTCACCTTCATGGCTTGTGCCGTCACCTGTGCTTCCTTCAGCAATATGGCGTCCGATGCCATTGCCAATGTGCCGAGCGCAAGGTTCTTGTCCTGGGCTATCGTAATGTTTTTATATGTGGTATGATAGCCTATGCTCGAAATCTTCAGCAAATATCGTCCGTTCTTTGGTGCCGAGAGGCTGAATGTGCCTTTCTCATTGCTCACACCACCTGCCACATACGAGCTGTCGGTTCTCAACAGCTGCACCGTGGTCTGCATCATTGGCTCCTTGGTGTCTTTATCTACTATGGTACCTGCTATCTTTCGACTTTGTGCCGTTGCCGTGAGTGCGGCAATCGATAACAGCGCCATTAATAAGGTTCTTTTCATGATGATTTGTAGTTGTCTTGTGTTATTAATAATTGATAACTGATAGTTGTTTTAGCGTTTAACTTTATTTCTGACGTATATTCTTGCAAAAGGTTTAATCCTTGCAAGAAAAAAGCACAAATATTTTGAATTTTCCGTTATTCTACATATCTTTGCAGAAATCAAGGAGACAAAACGACGAATGTTATGAAACAGAGAATCATTATTTCTACAAGTTTGGAGAAAGACCTTACGCTCGCCATTTCTGAGTGCGAGCACGATAAGGTGTTTGTATTGGCCGACGAAACAACCATTGACAAGTGTTGGCCTGTGATAAAAGATTTCAGGATACTTAAGAATGCACAAACTATCGTTATTGGTGCCACCGACACCAACAAAACGCTCGAATCGTTGGCTCATGTTTGGAAAGCTCTTGGCGATGGTGGAGCCACTCGCCACTCGTGCTTAATTAATTTAGGTGGCGGCATGGTTACCGACCTTGGTGGCTTTGCTGCATCTACTTTCAAGCGTGGCATCGACTTCATAAACATCCCTACCACTCTGCTCGCTATGGTCGATGCGTCGGTGGGTGGAAAAACGGGCATCAACTTCAATGGGCTGAAAAATGAGGTTGGTGTTTTCAATGATGCTAAATATGTGATTCTCGACACCAACTTCCTAAAAACTCTCAACGACGACAACCTGCGCTCTGGCTATGCTGAGATGCTTAAGCATGGACTCATCTCCGACGATGCTCACCTTGCTGAGCTTCTCAATTTCCAGCTTTCTGCTCCCAACTATCAGCAGTTGCAACAGATGGTGGCTCACTCTGTAGAGATCAAGGAGAATGTCGTAGAGCTCGACCCTCACGAGCGTGCCATCCGCAAGGCTCTCAACCTTGGCCACACCTTCGGTCATGCTTTCGAGTCGTGGGCATTGAAGCGCAAGCCTATCCTTCATGGCCATGCTGTCGCCTACGGTTTGGTGTGCGAACTTTATCTCAGCTGCATCAAGACTGGCTTCCCTACCGAGCGTATGCGCCAGTCGGTAAGGTTCATCCGTGAGAACTATCCTCACCTCGCCTTCACCTGCGACGACTACGATGAGCTCATCGCCCTTATGACTCACGACAAAAAGAATACTGCTGGCGTCATCAATTTCACCTTGCTCTCTGCAGTAGGTGAAATCATGATCAACCAGACAGCCACAACCGAGGAAATAAAAGAAGCCCTCGATTTCTATAGGGAAAGCTAAGAAAAACAGCCTCTCCCCCAGCCCCTCCCCCAAAGGGAGGGGAGTGAATAGCCTTTGTGGGGGGGAAGCCTCACCCCCAACCCCTCTCCAAAAGAGAGGGGAGTGAATAGCCTTTGTGGGGAAGGGTGATGGCTAAAAATAATTAATTAAGTTCGCCTTTTAGGGTAATTACTCCCCTCCCCCTTTTGGGGAGGGGGCGGGGGTGAGGCTGTCGGGGGTGAGGCTTTTCCTCTTCGGCTTCCCCGTTTCCGTCATTGGCAATTTCTCCACCGTTATTATTTCTTTTGGTTGCCAATATTTCGGAAGCACCTCATGGCATATTTTCATTATCTTTTCCTTATCCTCATCCTCTGTCAGCATCACCATTTCTTCGCCATATTTCTTCGATGGGCGCTTTGCCATGAAGAATGGGGCTGTCAGATGTGGCGCCAAAGCCTGCTCCACTTCCTCCATCTGTATCTTTACTCCTCCTGAGCACACCACATTATCTATTCTCCCCACAATCCTAAAGCGGATGTTGCCCTCGGCATTATCCACCACGGCAATATCGTGTGTGTGCAATACTTCCGCACATACAGCAGGAGCATTTATCACCAGGCAGTTGTCGGCATCGAGCGATATTTCCACTCCCGGCAACGGATGATACCAGAGGCTGTCTTCCGTTCCGCCATTTATCTTGCGCAAAGCAATATGCGAGAGTGTCTCCGTCATTCCATACGAACTCCACACGGCATTAGGAAACTTCTGCAACTTCTGCTCCATCTCCTTGTCTATGGCTCCTCCGCCAATAAGGATATTCTTTATCGCCATCAGCTTGCGGCATTCTGCCTCGTCGCCTATCGAATTGTAGACTTGCATAGGCACCATGGCAGCAAAATCTATCTCCTCATCGTCGGCAACATCAGCCATAGGATGTCCCTTTGGCTCTATGCTTATCATCTGCAAATCGCAAACCAGGCTTCTCACCACCATCATCTTGCCGGCAATATAGTCCATAGGCAGACACACCAAGGCTTTGTCGCCAGCTTTCAGTCCCAACGCCTTGCATGTCATTCGTGCCGAGGCTTCCATGCGCACCTTCTCAGCCATCATCAGCTTAGGCTTGCCCGTAGATCCGCTGGTATACACAGGCACGGTGGCTCTACTGTCGTGCCATTGCGATAAGAAATCATTTATTGTCATAATACATCTTCTCTCCTCTCAACTCTATCGGCATTTCGATATTGTCGGTAAACAGCAGTCCGGTGCCCAATCCTTGTGGCATAATCTCGTCGGTGCCATAGGTGCGAGCAGCGAGATGAGCTATTGCGTTCAGTCCCACGTTGCTCTCCAGGGCGCTCGTCATCCACGAGCCTATTCCTCGAGCTTTAGCCAGCTCTACCCACTCTTGGCTTCCCATCATTCCACCATGGAGCGATGGTTTCAGCACGATATATTGTGGTTGAATGGTGTCGAGCAACATCTCTTTCATCGAGCGCAGGTTTACGCCTATCAGCTCTTCGTCCAGAGCAATCGCTATTGGCGACTCCTTACACAGTCTTGCCATGTCGCGCCATTGCTTCTGCTTTATTGGCTGCTCTATGGAGTGAATGTCATACTTTGCCAATATCTCGAGCAATGCCATTGCGTCGTCGGGGTCGAAGGCGCCATTGGCGTCTACTCTCAGCTCCACTTTCTCTTTTGGGAAAGCCTCGCGGATAATGTGCAGCAACTCCACCTCCTTGTCAAAATCTATGGCTCCAATCTTCAGTTTTATGCACTTGAAGCCCAAGTCCAGTTTCTCTTGCATGCGCTCCAACATCTGCTCGTATGAGCCCATCCACACCAAGCCATTGGTGGGTATTCCAACTTCGCCACGTGCAAAGGCTGTATCAAACAAGGCTGTCGAACCGCCTGCCTCCAACTGTGCAAAGGCTGTCTCCAGTCCAAAGAGCATAGAGGGGTAAGGGCGCAACATGTCGTAAGGAATATGCTCTGTGCGCTCTATCATATCGCAAAACTGGCGTAGCAGACGATCGTAGTCTGGAATTTCGTCGCACGACAAATCAGGAAGAGTGGCACACTCTCCCACTCCATGCACTCCATCTTTCTCTACATCTACATATCTGCTCACTCGCGTAGTATATTCTCCGCGCGATGTCTTCGCAGATTGCTTAAAATGCAACGTGCGAGTGGTAATAGAAATCTTCATTATTTATGGAAATACCGGATACTTATCAAACTCTGGCTTACGCTTTTCCAAGAAGGCTTTGCCACCCTCTTGTGCTTCGTCCATGGTGTAATATAGCATGGTTGCGTCGCCTGCCAACTCCTGAATACCAGCCTGACCGTCGAGCTCGGCATTGAGACCAGCCTTTATCATGCGAAGAGCCAGCGGACTGCGTTCCATCATTATCTCTGCCCACTCCACGCAGGTATCTTCAAGCTTATCTAAAGGCACCACCTTGTTTACCATACCCATTTCTTCGGCTTCTTTAGCCGAATATTGCTTGCAGAGAAACCATATTTCGCGTGCTTTCTTCTGTCCCACCATGCGAGCAAGATACGAAGCACCGAAACCAGCGTCGAAGCTTCCCACCTTCGGGCCCGTCTGTCCAAATATTGCATTTTCGCTTGCTATCGTCAGGTCGCACATCACGTGCAGCACGTGTCCGCCACCGATAGCGTAGCCATTAACCATAGCAATCACAGGCTTAGGCAGTCTGCGTATCTGCATCTGCACATCCAGCACATTCAGTCTTGGCACACCATCCGAGCCTACGTAGCCTCCGCGTCCTTTCACGTGCATATCGCCGCCAGCGCAGAATGCCTTGTCGCCAGCTCCTGTCAGCAGCACCACTCTAATATCGGCACACTCTCGGCAATAGCTGAAAGCCTGCGACATTTCCCATGTTGTAAGTGGTGTAAACGCATTGCGGTAGCGCTCTCTGTTTATCGTAATCTTCGCAATATGATTATACTCTTCGAACAATATTTCCTTAAAGTCGAAGCCCTCTATCTTCTTCCAAATTCTTTCCATAGTGATTAATTATTTATATGAGAATCTATGCAAAAATACATAAACTTATTGACATAAAAAAGGAAATGGGTAAAAAAGAAGTGTGTAGTGTGAAGTGTGTAATGTGTAATGTGTAATGTGTAATGTGTATCTCAAGATAGGGTTTATTTTGGTTTATTGCCTGATTGTTTTCTGAGAGGCGTGCGCGCCTCTGTTTCTTAGTATAGTTCAGACTGTCGAGAGTTCGCACTCTCGTAAAGGCTGAGCTATACTAAGAAACAAGCTTTGCTCAGAAAACAATCAGGGGTTTATTTGGTTTATGTTTTAAAAATCGTCTAAACACTAAACACTAAACATTAAACATTAAACACTAAACACTAACCTCCAGCACCATTGGGCGCGGACATTTTTCATCTACCAACCAGCGGATGCCATCACGAACCTCATCGTCGGTTTTCGCCTTGCGATACGCCACATTGTTCTGCATACACACACCCTCGGCAGTAGCATTATGCTTAGCCATCACATAGCTGTCGCAAGCAGGACTATCAGCCAACTGCTCAAACTTGCTAAATATTCCTCCACACTTATTATTGATGAGCAATATGCGGAAGTTGCCACACAGCTCCTGATTCCATAGCGCATTGGCATCATAGAAGAAGCTCAAGTCGCCAATGATACACGCCACAGGGCACGCAGACATAATCGAAAAGCCTGCTGCCGTCGACAGCGAACCCTCGATGCCATTCACACCACGGTTCACATACAGATACCTATCCGCATACTTCAATGCCATGCGCACCGACAAGCTGTTTGCCACATGCACATTCATCTCCTTGCCCCTAATGGCATGGAAAAACTCGCGTATAGCCTCGTTTTGCCTATTCCCAGTAGCCACATTTGCCTGCTCTATAGCCTCAGCCTTCAGCCTCTGCCAGCTTTCTATCCATGCCGAAGTCTCATTATCGGAAACAACATCAGAAGAATAGCCAACAGCCGAAGCCAACGCCCTGAGCATTTCGCTCGGTTTAGCTTCAACGATATCCGTGGCGTTCATCATCACGTCTGCCACATCGCCCGCCTCGCTCACCACGATGCTCCTCCTTGGCTTCGTATGCTGCAGGAATTGTCTCATAGCCTTAGCCACCATGTTGCCACCTACATATATTATATAGTCCGGCTGATAGTCGGCAGCATCCGCCATCAGCTCCACGAGCATGTCTAATGCAGGTAGCTGGCGCTCGGAATCGTCCGACAGCTTCTCTGCCAGCACCACCGCTCGCGTCTCCAACCTCTCCACAGCCTCGGCAGCCCTATGCCATTCTCTTCGCTCCATCTGTCCCACCACTATCAGCGGCTTTCTTGCCTTAGCAAAGTCGTCAGCAATAGCCGTTAGCTGCGCCTCATCGGCAGAAGCAGCAGCCATCGTAATCTTGCGTTCCTCAGGCAATTCCTCTACTGCAAAATTATACAGCGGTTCAGATATAGGCACATTAATATGCACCGGTCCGCCACCATGCAGCAGCATCTTTATCATAGCCTCGTTCACCAATCTGTTGCAATACCATCGCTCCACCTCGTTGTGCGGTTCCGGCAACTGCATCGTCGCCTTCACCATCATGCCCAGCGCACCAGCCTGAGGCAGCGTCTGTCCCTGCAGTTGGTTTATCATAGCCAACGGCCTGTCGGCAGAAATCACCAACAGCGGCACCTGTCGATAATAAGCTTCAGCCACGGCAGGAGCCAGATTGAGCAATGCCGAGCCACTCGTCACACATACAGCCACAGGGCGCTCAGAAGCCAGCGCCAAGCCCAAGGCATAGAATCCAGCCGAACGTTCATCGGTGGCTGCCACACAATACATCTCTGGGCACGAAGCAAAATTGTGTGCCAAGGGAGCATTTCTACTTCCTGGGCACACAACAACGGTTCTCACTCCGTGAGCCACCATCAACGAAGTCAGAATATTTACATTTATTTTGTCTGAGTACATATACTTCTCATTGGCTCCATTTTCATCATTGTCTCTTGCCATTCGCACTCCTCGGAGCTCTCCTCCAGAAGTCCGCCTCCAGCATACATCACACCTCTGCCCTCCTTTATCTCCATACATCTTAGCGACACAAAGAGCGCAGTCTTGCCGCCCACATTCCATGGTCCGCAATATCCACTATAGTATTTGCGATCTATGCTCTCGTTGGCAGCAATAAAATCTATCGCCTCCTGCTTAGGCAGTCCGCAAACGGCAGGCGTAGGATGCAGCGCCTCTACCAGCTCACCTATTCCGCAGCCATCAGCATGCGCATCATCGAGCGTAAACGAGAAGTCGCTACGCAGATGCACCAGGTTGCCAGCCCTGACAGTATAAGGCTTCGATATTTCCATATCCTTAGCATAAGGCTTCAGCACCTCTTCTATATACCCTGCCACCAATTGGTGCTCCTTCTTGTTCTTGTCCGACCAGCTATACACCTTTTTGCCTTCCCACGCCATAGTTCCAGCCAGCGCCATAGTCTGCCATCTGTCGCCATCCTGCGCCAGCAAAATCTCTGGCGTAGCCATAAGCCATGTGCCAGCCACCTCGCTCTTCACCAGCGCTATCGTCATACGCGGATAGCGACGGCAAGCCTCGGCAAAGAGCAGCTCTGGGCATAATTCATCATCAGCAGCAATCTCCGCATTTCGCGAGAGCACCAACTTCGAGAACTGTCCCTTACTAATAGCATCGTGGAAACGAGCAAAGTCGCGAGCATAATCCTCCCTTCGCCTAGTTTCCGCCACCTCGTTAGTCCAACTCTCCGTAGCCAGTTCCACAGGCTTTGCTTTGCCTTCCACAACCACTATTGGCGTTTCAGCCGAAGCACGAAAAGGCGCCATCACAAATCCGCACACATCGTCAAGCTGCGCAGCCGACGACAGCAGATGAGTGGTCTCGCCCTCTATCTTATAAGCCTGTTTAGCATAAGGCAACCTGTATAAAACGCAATCTTTCATAGCTCTCTATTCTCGAGGTTTAATGATATAGTTAGTCACCGTAACCGATGATATCAGCTCCTCTTCCGAGTTTTTTATCTCCACATGCCATGTATGCAGCGTTTTGCCTTTGTGGATCAAAGTGGCAGTAGCCTCCACCACATCGCCTTCCAACACCGCCTTCACATGTGTGCCGCTAACGCTAACGCCCACACTAATCTTTCCAGGGCAAATAGCCAACGAGCCCACGCCAGCAATATTTTCAGCCAGTGCCAACGAAGCGCCACCGCTCAGAAAGCCAAAGGGCTGACGGTTGCGATGGTCTACCTTCATCCTTGCCTTGCATGTATCGGGTTCGGGTGTAGACAAAAATTCCATGCCAAGAGTATTTGATAATCCATCTTGGCTACTCAACATTTTCTGTACGCGTGATATATCCATAGTTACATAGTATATAGATCCTTATCTTACTGTTCTATTTTATCTATCTTACTTATGCAAAGATAGTGCAAACGAGCGGAATAACAAAACAAAACACGCAGTTTTTGTTTTTTATTCCTGAGTGCAGCCCATCTTTGTTTTGCCTTTGGCTATTACACATCGCTTGCCAATGACATTTCTTTCGCATATAAAACATAAACCAAGATAACACTACACATTAAACACTAAACACTACACATTAAACACTAAACATAAAACACTGATTTCTTGCGAATTACGCATTTTATTTGGTATTTTTGTGGCATTTCGTTTGGTGTTTTTGTGGCAAATCATTTGGTATTTTTGTGGTAAATCGTTTGGTGTTTTTGTGGTATTGAGTACCATTTACCGTATTATCACATAAATAGGGAAACACTTTTTGGCTAAAATCATTTCACTAATAAAACACTTTTTGTATAAAATCGTTTCACCCATAAAACGATTTTTATGTTTTTTTGATTAATATAAAAATATAGCTGCGGATAATATCGAATATTGCGGTTGCCCACACGGATTCCATAGATAACACGGAATTATATTTTTTAAGAACACTAATCGTGCGAATCTACCGAATGTGGACTAAAGCTTCAAGCAAGAAACTCAAGCTACAGAGCCCAGCGGGCTCATTCGTGTTATTTGGCTTATTCGTGTTCGTAAAATCTCCAGCAGTTCGTGTTTTTAAAAGAACACGAGACTTGTTTTTAAACGAACACTAATCGTGCGAATCTACCGAATATAGATAAAAATCAAGTAAGAAACTCCAGCTTCAGAGCCCAGAGGGCTCATTCGTGTTATTTGGCTTATTCGTGTTCGTAAAATCTCCAGCAGTTCGTGTT
>OJMJ01000404.1_pt1 | contig 21845 bp, 17 predicted proteins | sample 1597181 | NCBI WGS metagenome assembly OJMJ01 (sample SAMEA2452126, study PRJEB22498) | human gut metagenome | biome: human feces; feature: human gut; material: feces | place: Australia | collected 2012
CATTCTATTTTAATAACTTATATTTAAATCGTCTCGTTTTAACGGGACACTAGTGATATATTAATATAAAATATCTCTTTTCCTGCGCGCGCGTAAAAATATTTATAAAAACATGTGTCATAAGTGTCATGTGTCATACTCTAATGCAAACCTCGGCACAGCGTCAAGCTTACTTGAACGTTCTGCCGAGGTGCAGCTTATGTTCTACAAAGATAATGCAAACCGAGAGCAGAGAGGCAAGCTGGCTTGCAGTCTTTGCCGAGGTGCAGCTTATCTTATGCAAATATAGTAAATTTTTGGTACAATCCAATGGATTTTACCAAAAAATCTTTGGAAGGTAGAAATTCATTGTTGTTGCAATTCTTCCATCTTGCGTTTCCACAACGTTTGCAGTTCTTGTTGCTTAGGCGCCAAGAAATCTTTGGTATAACTGAGAATGTTATATTCAGTAGTTTCATCGTCAGCATCATCCTCAAGGTCACAAGTAATGGAAATGCCTGTTTTGGTAAAAGCAGGTTCATAGCCAACGCTATACCTCACTCTACTTTCCTTGGTATTCAGATCCTTACAAAGCTCACGAGCCATGTCAGCATGCAGATCATTTACGATAACAGCCCCAACAAGAGAAATGGCAAATCTGTCATTTCCAAGGGAGAACACCTTCACTATCCCTTCCGGTAAGCCAAGATACACCTCTCCCGTACCGTCCTCGTTACATTTACTGATGTTGCGTCCCAGCCTCTCCTCTTCCGCCAGCAACTTAGCCAGCAAGACATAAGAATGTCTGCTTCGGATCTCCCGTTTGTAAGCCCGTTTTTGAAACATGTTGAAAATCCAACAGCAACCAATCATTTGCGCAAAGCCTATAACGATAAGCCAAAACTGTGTTGAAAACATAACCCAAGCCTCAACTTTTTATTCAAAAAACAATTATCTTTGAACACCTACTTATTGTTAATATATTTCATGAAAGAATTGTAATCGCCCTTAAATAAGTTAATGTCTATACAGCCTGCATCATAACCTTCAAGAAAGCCCTTATCTGTTCTCTGCCATAACAAAGCTTGAAGTTCAATGGCGAATTTTCACATTTCCAAACTAAGCCATAATGGGATTGCTTTTGGTTTTTATTTATCCATGAGATTCTTTAGATACTTCACTCTTATGCCATAGTTGAAGCTTTGTGTGTTGTTCAAGCCAGCATAGTTGATGGCGACAAGCTGCCCTGCATGGTTTACCACAGGAGAACCGCTACTGCCAGGAAGAGAAGGTATAGAATACATGAGTCGGTCGTCAGTACGCTGACTTATAGAGCCACTGTTAAACTGCGACTTAACCCCTTCTTTTGTTAAGGCAAGTGTAGGCCCAAGGTTAAAACTTGTCATGAACACTTTCGAGTTTTTGTCATCACTTAGTTTGGCGGTAAGCTTGTCCGTAAACGAGTAGTCTTCTAATGGGTCGGATGTCGAAACCTCAAATACATGCTTGCCTACAGGCGTTAGCTTATCCTTGAGCTGTATTATGGCAAGATCATGGTCTGTGTCCGTTTTTGTAACTACACACGACACAAAGTCGTCAGTATTGGTAACGAACGTATTGTTATAGGCAATGCTCACTTTGTTATGATATTTAATCTCCGACTCGCTTGCCCTTATCTCATCAATACCGTAATAATATTGTGCATACTTGTCACGCTCTTCCTTAATAGCATCGCGGTAGTCGCGAATACGATAGAAAGTATCGTAGCTTACGTCAGGATCGGTGTTGGCAATGTTGTATGCCTGCTGTGCTTCGTTATATTTCTCGTCATACTCGTTATAGGCCATTGCCATGAGCCGTTTTAAAACTTCCAGCACCTTGGCCACCGACTTGTTAACATCCTTGTCCTTTACCACATTAGACACCACATGAGCATTGGTAGCTATCTGCCCGTCATCTGAAATGAAAAATCCTGTGCCATAAGAAACAGAAGCCTTTACCGAGTCTTCATCCATGGCAATGCCATTTATGCCTTCTTTCTCGTCAAAACCGGAAAAGAAAATAGACTCTCCGTTGGACAGCACCACCTCATAATAGCTTTGGTTTTGCACAAGCACAACACCTGTGGCGTTCTCCGTCTCGATGTCCTTTTCTTTCACGTTGCCACACGAGGCCATTGCCAAGACGGCAATCACTGCTAAAAATAAATGTTTCATGTTAGCCTTACACTATGTATGTGTCGTGCGCAACCTCTTTGTTATTCTTGAATATGATGCCTACTGCACTTTTATTCTCGTTATCGGTATCAGCTTCTTTTCGTTTGGTTCACTTACTGTAAGCTCATAAGTATCCGTCTTTGCCTGTCCGTTGATGTCACGTTTTACTATCACATGACACGATCCGCCATTAACGTTGTTCCGCTTCATTTTATAATAGACAACAGAGACGACATATTCGCCTTTTGGCGGATTTTCCCAATAAATATTCTCTGCCGATCCGTTGCCGCCAGCAGTATTGTCAACATCAAGCTGCCCTCCTGTGGCAGAGTCTTTCTTATTACGATAAAATATTTCGGTACCATTGGGTTCTTTAACATGTAGGTCCAGGTCGCCAGGAAAATCCCAAAGAAGAGTAATCTTTAGTTTTCCGTCATGACCAATGGCTTCAGCATGCTCGACAGCGTTTTCTGCTGTTGTGCTGTCTTGTTGTTCCGGTTCCTGACGTGCAGGTGCTTCTCGTCCTGAGTTTGACCTTGAACCACCTCTGTCACAACCTTTAAGGTTGCACAAAAGAACAAGAACGGCAAGAATGACATACACAGAAACGAGTATAGACTTTAAGTATCTCATAGCTATTCGTCGTTATTGGTGATTATTTTTTAATAAAACAATATATGCATACGGTGCAACACCACTATTGCAAGCTGCATGAAAAGGAAAAGCGGCACAAGAATGCGAAACAGTTTTTTCTGCGATTTGTGTGGTAGCAGTATCATGCCGCACAATGCTCCAAACGCTCCTCCCAAGAAAGACAGCAACAACAGCACAAATTCCGGGATGCGCCATCTACCTGTTTCGGCGAAACATTTATCAAACGTATATGCTACATAGCATAAGAGGTTTGAAAAAAACAAAAATATAATATCTTCCATAATAATCTTATCTTTATGTTAGGGTTGAACTATTCCATCAGCCTGGGCCTATTATTTTCATCCTTCTTTCATCGTGTCCGTTCATCGCATCAAACAAACCCTTCAGGTCGTCATACCTCTCCATTGAATCTCGATTCCACTTATCATGACTGTTGTCTATAGTTTTATTGTACAGCAGGGAAGAAATATTTAAGGAACATGCCGAAGTCGTAATGTCCTTTTGGCGTTTCCTTCAACATTTTCTCAAACAAGTCAATCTGACGGTTAAGAAACATTATAGGTATGTCTTGGTTATAGCACGACTTATAATAAGAGGTGTTATGCATCTTGGAGATATAGACCTTGGCAAAGTCGGATGCAGCATCTTTCCATGTTCTGCCTTTCTCGTCATCTTGCGCATCCTGTATGACCTGACGCACCTCCATATAATAGTCTTTATAGCTGCGAAGATAAACAGGTATTGCCTTGTATGCTTCCGTAAGATCCTTAGTTTTTATCTTGTCCCACAGTTCCAAAGCCTCAGCCTCCCACTTAGCATTATATCTTTGTGTAAGGCGAATGTAGCAATAGGTAACAATGAATTCATCTATATTTCTTCTTTCTGTTTGCAGTTCAGCTTTCAAGGTTTCCGCTTCTTTTACAGCGTTTTCCTGTTTTGCATTTTCGTTCTTCGCATTTTCTTCAAGACGGGCAGCCTCAGCCAACTTGCTGTCTATAAGAGCTTCCTTGTCCTTATAAGTCTTCAACTCAGCCTGCACAGCTTCGAGCTGAGCAGTTAGTCCTTCCACAGTAGGCTTTTTTTCTTTCTCTTTGGCTTGCTTTCCTTCCTTTTTTTCTTTACCTTTTTTGTCTTTCTCCTTTTTGTTATCTTTCTTTTTGTCCGCTTTATCTTTATCTTGCTTTATCTGGTCTGTCTCAACAGTTTCTGCACTAACCGCTACAGGATCTACAGTTTCTTCGCTTTGAGCAAAGCAATTCAATGACAAAAGTAGGAATATGTAAATCAAGTTGTGTTTCATTGTTCCGATGTAAAATAATAATAATGAGCCTCCTTTACCGCAGCTTAACGGCGACTCGACAAGTTTTTCGTGTTATGATGATTAGTATAAAATGTGGTCTTATTTTTATAAGCCTCAATCTCGCTATACACCTCATTGGCAAAGTTAGAATATGAGTTCTCATCATATTTAGACCAACTGCTATAAGACTCAACATCGTCTACCAACCGTTCCAAATGATTGAAATGACTGTTTTCTATTTGTGTACCGACAGAATTTAACTTACCCACAAGCGACAAGCAGTTGCTAAGAGGTGCTGTTTGGGCATAGGTTTTGGCTTGTTGGATAACCGTTTGGGCATTATTTATACCATTGTATCTGTAACGCTTATCAGCAAACTTCTTGGCAATAAAATAAAGATCTACATTTTTTGAGATATGGTCTATCGAATCTACAACGTTACCTTCAAGAACAGGCTTATTACCATCACTCAAACGTAAAGCCTTCAATTCTATAACCCGCTTCTTCATTTTACGAAGCTCATCCTCGTTCCACTCGGTCAAGCCGAACACTCTATTACTGTTTTTTAAGAATAGAGGAATGTAAGAGCTTACAAACTTGTCAAGCAACGCATCCCTGTCAGCCGAAGAAATTAGCTGCTCTTTAAGCTGGTAAGACAGCGCGTCTGTTATTGTGGAATACAACGAATCTAGCTGTTGCGCTGTAATGTTACCTTTCACCTTACCTATATCCTCTTTCAGCTCCTTGCTATACTGGTTGCTAAAGCTAAGCTCGTCTGGTGGAGAAGCAATAGTCTTTACATAAAAGACTATCGCTCCTATGGCCATGAGCATCGCTACTAACAAAAAAGTTATTTTTGATGCCTTATTCATGTTGTATAAATTTTATCCCTGTCCTAAAATTTTTTTCGTGTTGGTTTTTCCCTTATCGGTTTTTCCCTTATCGAGTTTTACCTTATTGGTTTTTTCCGTATCGGGTTTTTTCGTATCGGGTTTTTTCGTATCGGGTTTTTCCGTATCGGTAAATTTTGGTATTTCTCTATCCCGATCTATCCAATTAATATAGTTTGTAAAGTTAATTATTATTTCATTGGCATTGTTATACTGAGGATTATGCTCCCCTGTCTTAGGGTTCCAACCATTACTAATGTTCTTTTTGGCCGTTTCAACCAATGTAGCATATTTTGTCGATGTACTCAGCTGGCTATAAGAATCTATTACAGTAGAAAGTCTGAACTCATTCATGGCATCAAACAAGCCCTTCAAGTCGTCATATCTCTCCATTGAATCTCTATTCCATTTTTTATTATTGTCAAGATATCGGATTGCTGCTTCCAACGAATAATTGTCGACTTCCACAGGCGCAGTTACAACACTATCTTTATTAGCGACTTCTGGCGATGTGGCTGTATTATCTGTCATACCTGAATAGAACAGAGTAAAGAAAACGATGGAAGCCACTACGACACCTATACCAAAACCGATCATTATAAGTTTCAGCAAATAAAAAGAGTTGAGAACAAGCATCTTCTCCTTCGACCTCATTGAGAACGGATCTGTGTCCACGACATAACCACAGAACGGTGCCTTTTCATTTAAATCGCCTTTCTTCGAGTCGATAGCCAATTCTACCACTTCCTTGTTACTAAGCTGAATTTTATATTTGTAACGTTCTGTTTTCTTCTCCAAATGGATAGGATATTTCCCTTCAACATGAAGGATATTTGCTTTTTCTTCTTTAAAAGGCTCGTATTTTGAAGTGCTTTTCGAAGATTTATCTTTAATCTCTTCAACCACTATTGTACAATTTTCGCACTCATTCTCTGTCAACGTTACGCCTTCCTCCTTTATCAGCTTACCTTCGATGTAGATGTTCAACTCATTTAAAGAGATAGTCTCTGCATTGCCATCAGGGTTGTTTTTGGCATCGTCCACCAGAAAGAAATCCTTAGAAATGCGCTTGGACCATGTGCATTTTTTTGTACTTACAAATGAGCAGCATTTCTTGTCCTCGTCGGCCTTTATTTGGCATGATACGTTATTGAATCCCTTTCGCTTAGCAATGATATCAATCAGTTGACCCTTGTATGCAGGAAACTCCCTATCATCAGTCAACGGCTCGTCGCCAAGAAACAACTCGGGCACAAGTCCAAACTTTTTCTCTATATCATCGGAATATGGGCGAGAAACCATTATACGCTCCTCCATAGTACGATCGGTAAGGTCATCGATAACAGCACCCTCACGAACCTTTATTCCAGACTGTCTGTCAATAAGAAATATAACCTTATAGTCGCTATAGTATTGCTGAAAACGTTTCTCTCCGATAATATCAGCAAGCTGATCCTCTGTGTCGTAATATCTTACAGCATATTCTTCCTTACCGTTGACATTGGTTACAGGAATGGCATTGGCGTCTGGCTTATAAGTGAATTCAGTAGCGAACAATTTCTCAAGAACCTCTGTTTGTGTCTCGTCTTTAGCCTTCCTCTCTAAGTCTAAAATATCCTTTCCGCTGATTTTTACACCATTAGGAATATATATCCACTTGGACACAGAATCACTACATCCTCTGGTACTAGAATATCTTGCCCATACATAATAAGTTCCATCCTGACCAAAAGTCATGAATTTTATATACTTATCTTGTGGAATAACCCAAGACCGAAGCCATTCACGTATATCTACGATACCTTTTTTGCACGTTTCGTAATCCTTGCGTGTTTCGTCATCCTTGCCTGAAACCCAAGGCTCACCTGCACCTGTCCCTATCAAGTTGATTGCGAATCTTATTTTTCTTCCCATTTTTTAACCTTTTAAAAATTTAAACTTTGCCTTGAAACCAGTTGCTGTAGCAAAAGAGCGATTAAGCAACTTTCTCACTACATTATTTGCAGCAACAGGGTCGAACTTACAGAAATCTTGGAAGCATACTGTCCCTACAGAAAAAGGAACTATATCCACCACACCATTGTTTATCTCGTTCGTCTCACATATGGTCTTCAAAGCGCCATAAAATCCTCCATAATTTTCTCTAATATATCTTCCCAATTCTCGTTTAAGTTCTTCCCCCTTAAGACCTGTTTTGTCCACTTTCGTCATCAATAGATAAATGGCATCGGTGTCTGTTTCAAAAACATTGTAATTGCGTATATAGTTAAGTGCCGCATCAAGATAGATGCTTTGAGGCAACCCTTCATACTCACGGTTCTCTGCTCCATACTCCAAGACAAAGAAATGAATTTTTCTGTTTTTAGTACGGTTGTCATGAAGCAGTTTTGTTATGGTATCGAGAGCGTTCTCTTCATCGTTTCTTAAAGTTTCACCAGCATTTTGTTTGAACATACACCGCACAAGCTCACCTGCAAGGTCTATGCAAGTAATGGGATGCACCTTGCTATTTTCATCTACCAGACTAAAAGCCATTTCATATGTGGAACAGGTTGGCGTACCAGGTGGCAAAACAGAAATTCTGTTCTTGCGAAAAAGGCTACTAAGACGTGTCATATAGCCATAACCCTGACAATTTACGTCTGGATGCATACTCTTCGCAACCTCTCCACTGTTTGCTGCACTTAGTATTGCACCCAAAGCACAGCTTTTACCAGATGACGGAATACCCCAAAAATACACCTCTGTTGATTCCATATTAATCATGTCGATGGGGTCTGGTTTATCGAAATGTGCAGATGCATTATTACCGAACAATTTTTCTATAAAATCATTATCTACACCCAAGCGCGGAAGGTCATCATAATCAAGAATCTCCTTTTCATACAGATTTCTTATCACCCAAGCATCAAGCAGGTTAATGTCTTTATGTAATTCGGCCAACAACTCTTCTGCTGTAACAATTCCCCTTATTTTTACAAACTGTTCAATAACGTCAAGAATTTTAGCATCAACGTCATCAACAATTTGTCCTTCATACTCACGGTTTTTGAATGTAGGAATCTCTTTTATTTTATTTACAAGAATTCTTATACCTCCTCGTGCGCCAGGACCGCCACCAACACCAGGTACAGGCCGCAGTTCTTTCTTTAGTTGGATAGCTTCACCCACATGTCTTCCTCTTGGAAAGACATCGAGGTATTTTTTTACAAGTTCGTAAGAACGCTTTTGTTTGGCTTCTTCCCATGTTGTGTCATCTATAATATCATTTTTAAGCGGTACAGCCTCAGCTCTATGCTTACCCATAGGGAATTTATAAAGATAGCTCTCCACTATGGCAAGCGTCCTTATTCTTTGAGCTTCCGCCCAAGCTTCATCATCGGGATCAAGAGGAGGAGGCGGAGCAGGAGTGCTGTCGATTATATCCTGTATTTTTTTTCTCAAATCTCTTGAAACCAATCCATATGTATTGTTATAATTACACAACTCTTTCATAGAAAACGAGCCGTCTATAATGTACTGGGCCAGCTCTTCTGGGCTGTACTCAGTTACATTCGCAAAAATCTTTTCTTTATCAGGCATATTTTTATAATGTTTTATTTATTTACTATCTGCAAAAAGCAGCCATATACAATAAAAAGGAACAAGCATCCACCATCCTGAGGCACTCCTGTCGTGATAACGTTTCACCGCTTGAGCCAGATATGACCACAAGACAGGAATACCCAAAGCAAGTGTCAAATTAAAAATTCGGTTTTATGTTTCTTTGTAAGATATCCTGTATTTGTTTTATTATTTTCGGCGTAACCTGCCCACATGTGTTGTTATAATCGCATAACTCGTCCATGGTGAACAAACCATCCATAATGTACTGTGCCAACTCTTTAGGAGTGAACTCTGTTACATTATCAAATATTATTTCTACATTACGCATATATTTTCTTTTTATGATAATTCAGTTATTTACTACCTGCAAAAAGCAGCCATATACAATAAAAAGGAACAAGCAACCACCATCCTGAGGCCCTCCTGTCGTGACAACGTTTCACCGCTTGAGCCAGATATGACCACAAGACAGGAACACCTAAAACAAGGGTCAAGTAAAAGAAACGGCTGTATATTTCTTCGTAAGAATTGACAGCCGAAACCAATAACGCCAAAAACCACACTAACGTGACAACACATGACATCCAGTAGCAACGTCTCTTTACCCTACCTTTAAAGGAAAAAGGCTTGACAAACACGTTAGACGACTGGTTATACTCTGTGACAACAGTTGTAGACTCTTCGGTGTTGTAAGGGTCATTATCTACGGAAATTTCCGAAGGAAAATCATCATTATCTTCATTGGCGTGATTTGAAGACATATGCCCTTCCCTAATGTTCTTCAGTGCATTTTGTACAAGTTTTTGCTGCTTTGGCAGCAATCCGCAACTCTTAAGTTCATACATGGTCACCGTTTTATTGAGAATGGCTTCCACAAGATCTTCTACAGAGCAATCCTGAACATTGGCAAGTATTTTTTTTCTTGTAAGCATGTTTTAATTTTCACCTTTATTACACTATTTACTACCAGAACGAAACGCCAACTATAAAGTGAACGACTCATAACCATTGTCTTCGTCATTTCCACCATTACTTGTTGGCTTAACATCTATAATAATGTCATCGTTGTTGACGTTTGCTCTATGTTTTTGCTTGGATTTAGGCTCAGCCATGATCGACGGTTTCATATCACCTTCCATACCCCAAAGGCGCTGCATGCTCTTGGTGTGGCGATCTTGCATTATATAAGGCAAGATAAGGCAGAAATAAAGAAGGATGGCAGATATGACAGACATCATGTTAGGGGCTGTCCAAGAAGTGTACTGTTCGGTAAGCTCATGTAAGCCGTTCTTAGCCTGCTCCACGCTCTGACTTTCCTCAGTAAAGACCTTAACCACATTTCCAAGTTGCTCCTCATTAGCTGCCTTCTTCTTTGTAAATTCTGTAAGCTGATTTTGCCAGTTGCCTATAGCATCACTTATCTGCTTCGTGTTACCCAACAGAAAGACATTCCATGTGCTGGCACCCATACTTGAAGAAGTTATCCATTCCTCGGCCTCGTTTTTAAGCAGACTGTAATTGTCGGAAAGAAGCTGTAAGCGTAATGTCTTGACCATATTGTCTTTTTGCACATTCTCCTTTCCCGTTTCAAAGCCACAACTCAAGAAATCGTTGTGACGGATGTCTCGCAAACTTATGCCTCGCTCAAGCATATTGGTATAGTTGGCAATGCGCTCATTCGAATAATTCTCATAATCATCAAAAAGCTGTTTTGACGACTCTATAGCATTACGGAACTTTTCCACAATCTCGTCATTATGGCTGTGCACAGTCCAAAAATGTGTATAAGGAGCCATAAGTATGGCAAAAACAAATGGTGAGCCGAAGACAAAGAACCGCTCCTTCTTTATACAGGTTGCGAACTTACTGTCGGTACCCTTCATGGCCTGTGCACCTATAAAGAACAGCAGAAGCAGGGCATCAATGACAAGCATACCCAGTGTGGCAACATAAAAACTGCCGTCCGTAAGATATGTTATGCCTACAAACGTTATATAGCTAATAAAAATAATAGCAAGAAAGGCAATTATATGTGCCCATGAAAATTTAAGTTTTGTATTCATATCATATATTTTTCTTTTTGTTATTTTCTATTTTAGACCTCTCTTCTGGGGGCAATTGGCGCATAAGCGAGCCTATGGCCTGTCTATGTTCACGAATCTGCCTCAGAATATCACTGTAGTCGGCATTTCCTTCATTGCCGTTATTGTCTTGTTCTGCGGCAGGAAGGCGGCCTGTCTTAAGCAATACAAGTGCACGGTCAGCCTGAACAAACGGACCGAGCTTAGTATTGCTCAATGTTTTGCCTGACTTCTTAAGAATGTTTATTGCCTCTATTGCCGTAAGATTCTTCTTTACACTCTTAAGAAGAGCTACTGTTCCTGCCACGATAGGAGCGGCCTGCGATGTGCCCTGCATCATACCAAACGTATTTGGAGGCATGGTACTGAATATCTCCACTCCAGGCGAGGCTATTGTTGATCCAACGCCGTAATCGGTAAAAGAAGCCTTCTCCAACTGAGGGGTAACAGCTGTTACCGATATTATACTGTCAGGTCTGTTCTGAGGGTTTACAAAAGACACCACATCGTCGTTGCCGGCAGAAAACACGAGTATAACGTTCTTGGCTTTAGCCATATCAAAAACACGTTGCCATAGGACCTCCTCTATCTTGTTTTTTTGCCTTGCAATGTTTTCCTGTTCATGCTCCGGCAAACTTTTGTATCTTGAATAGTTGCCTCCCATCGATATGTTCACCACATCTGCCCCCTTGTGTATGGCATAAGCGATGCCGCTCACCTCGGCAGACAGTGTGCTCTTACCACCTATGAACACCTCTACAGGCATAAGTTTACAGCCAGGAGCAATGCCAGCAGCCTTGCCATTGTCCAGGATCAACCCTGCTGCAAGTCCTGCTGTATGGGTGCCATGTCCTGAACCATAGGTAAGAGTGGACGTTTTACTAAAGACATTATACGGTGCCACCACCTTGTCCTTAAACATACAGTGGTTCACATCGCAGCCGTCGTCCACAACTGCAACTACCACATTTGGGTTGCCAGGCGTTATCTTCCATGCCTGTGGAGCATGCACAGCCTTTAGATGCCATCCTGCATTGTTCATGTTGCCACCATTGCCTACACTGTTGGCCGAAATGTTGTTACTCTGTTCGATAGCAGTTTCATCCACAATAATGAAAGCATATTTGCGACCGAGGTTCTGCTCCACGTTACGTTTAACCTCAAGACGCTCGGCTGCAGGCATCATTATGCTCACACGCTTTACATAATCATCGTAGTCGAGCAGATATTTTTGCGTATCTGGATAAAAGCTACGAAAATCTTTTGCAAACGCATTCAGGTTGGCATTGTCGTTTTTAAAGAACACATTAATGACGTTAGGCACAATCTGTGGACCATTAGGTTCGTCAGGATTGTCAACAGGAGGAACTTCGGGATTTGGTCTGAACACACCTGCATGATAGTCGGCATCGCCATTACCTGGCTCAACACCTTCTCCCAAGTCGGGCCGATCAATAGGTGTAGAAGGGACATGACCTATACGTCCATTGTCTGCATTGCCAGGATTGCCGTCGAAGCGATTATCCAAACTATCTATGACAGCTGGACCGTTGGTCTCATCATCGGCACCAATAGCTTGACTGCATCCACGACACTGATGCAGACAGGATATCAGGAAAAGGAAAGCAAGCAGCAGAAGCAGGAACCAAAGCAACCGTTTAAGGCATCCGCCGCTGAACAGCCAAAACCACAGTCTTTTCCACCACGACTCTTTTTTCTCATAGCATGCCGTTATTGTAATATCATCATTAAATACAGAATTCAGAGGGTCAATGTCCCATCCCACAAAATTATAGTCTTTGTTGGGAGTGACGGAAGGTATAAGCTTGGGAGCAAGCGATGTACCTGCAGGAACAGTGAACATGCTGTCACCGACAATGGTGCCATGGTTTCCTGCATCAAAACAAACATTCACAAACTTCTCCCTCTTCTCACATACTGCATTAAAGGTTATATCATGCTCTATGGCACTGCTTACAGATGGGGTCCATCCTTTAAACGAATAGTTTTCATCCGTTATAACCTGCGGTATTTGATCTTCTGCAAGAACGGTACCTTCCTCTACATCCAGCTCTGTTTCTCCAAACAGCGAACAGCCATCTGTGCCGACAAAGCGAACATGGTACATTTGTTTTTCTATCGGCTCATCATTTATCGACTGGGTTGTCAAAGGATCTTCAACAGGAGGCTCGTCAACAACGGGTGGCTCGTCAACTACAGGAGGTTCATCAACTATGGGAGGTTCATCAACTATGGGAGTTACTACCGGCTCGACCTCATACTGGGCTGTAAAAGTGACATTGCCACGCACGGTATAGCCATTGCCATTTGGGCTCCATCCTGCAAAAATGTACCCTACATCAGCCTTGATGTTAGGGAAATCGAGCTTGGTCATCACATGCCCATTCTGCCTCCTCAGACAGTTTTCGTTAGGGTTTTCAAGCTTTCCATGTTCACCACCTTCAAACGTAATGAGGAACGATACTGGTATATCCAACTGATGTACAACAGTTCCAGCGCTTTCATGTATATATTTGTCAGGGGTCATTCCCCACACTGTGAGCACAACATAATCGCCTATGAGATACACATAATCTTCGTTTATGAACTTAAGAGCTGCTCTCATTATGTTTTGGTTTTCACCGCTCAATTTGTCAGTAACGCTACGGTAATGCTCAACGGTGTTCTTGAGAATGCTCTCACAACGTGCACGTTCAGCTCCAGAAAGCCTGTTCATGGGAACAGGACACACACTGTCATTCCATTTCTTGGTATACCAATACACAAGCCGTTCTTTCAAATGATACTCTGGCTCGGCAAGAAACGAACGGTACTGTTCGTCAATGTGCTGTTCCACAATGGCGTAGACACTTGGAAACCGCTTGTATATCGGGTCGTTACCGATGCCTTGAATATCGGTAAACTCCGTTTCGTCGGTATAGCATATAGCTACTTTACCTGTTATCATAGTAGTGGAATTTTGTTATTCGTATAGTTTCTTTGTCTCATTCATAAGTTCCTCTACAGCCTTATTCTTACGCGGATCGGCAGTAGACTCCTGACTTGCCAATATCAGTCCGACAAGCAACAGGTTTTGCCACCGTTGGAAATTGTCCCACAACGGCAACCGGCGCAGAGTGACCATGTCGTCAGAATTAAAGCCTGGCTTCCGCATTATATCTGTTGATTCTTCCAAAGCAACCAAAGCCTCTTCCAACGGCTGACGTCGACGTGATGGTTCAATGCCTTCGGGTGAAAGGTCCACCTCTATTTCATATTTCTCTGCTTTGTCGTTTATTTTCTTTATGTTTTCCTCGCTCATGTACTTACGCCCTACGGTAGTAACAAAGTTGTTGAGCTCAAGCGAAGCATAATCGGCTATCGCGTTTAGACGCTCGTTATCTTCAAACATCTTGTCATAACGGCTCATATCCTCTGAGAGTTTTTCACGCACTTTGAGTATTGTTGCCAATGTCTGGAACATTTTTACGATGTCATCAGCATATGGCAGATACTTTGCCAACATAGATACCGATTTGTTAAGATGTTCTTTCCAACACTGCATGATGTGCTTTGCCAACACATCAGACACCGTTGCGCAAAACTCATGCGTACCGTTTATAATGTCCTCCACACCATACTCCTTGTCTGCATAGTCGGCAGCCAGTTCCTCAGGAGTGTCCACACCGTGAAAACGAAGAAGCTTCTTCATATTCACCTCCTCGCCGTCTTTAGGATCAATGCCAGCCTCTGCTCTTATAAAAGCGATCTCGGTGAAGTCGGTAGGTATCTCTATCTTGCGTATTATTATGTCCTTGGCTATCTTACGGAACTCTTCTGGCATAATCATCAGGCTGTCTATAATTTTCCCGAACACCTGCGGATTGGAACCCACTGCCATAATGAGTCGCACTCTTATCTTATAAGCCTTTTCCTTTGTCTTTACAGAATTGCTTTCTTCGTCCTGTGGCACATATTGGGCATCAAGTGCCTTATACACATTGTCTCTCAGCGTTTTAAGCTGCACAAGGAACCTAGATGTGCGTGCTTCATCAAGCTTTGGTGCCAAGCGTCCAAGAGCCTCACGGATAGGCTCCGAACCATCATGTTGTACCGTAGCTACGCTGTCCCATGTTTTCTTTATGTCCCCAAAATGTCTCTGAACCTCTATGTTGGCAGCAAACGACTGGTAGAGCATATCAAAATAATTAGGGCAATCCTTGGGGGTACATTGAGCGGTTTCAGGTGTCTTGGCCTTGTCATCATATCCTTCAAACAGACAACTTTTGCCTGGTGCACAACTGGACCATTTGAAATCGCGCAACGGATATATGCTTTGGAAAGGCACTGTAGTACCACCACGCTCGCTCCATTTGCCAAACCAGTTGTAAGACCCGAAAATCTCTGGCAACACGAAAGAGAAACGTCCCCAATGCTCTGTAAGTTTTTCGGCAGTATCCTTATCCGACTTTGTCATGTCAAGATTAAACTTCGTTGCCACTATCAGCAAAGGCGACACATTATCTGTATCCCTCAAGTGTTCAGTTCTTTCTTTAGGCGTCTTTCCTATTTCATCTTCTACCCACCGCTTTATAGTGTTGCCAAGATTTGCCGACTTTTGGTCATTGTGGTGACAAAACATAATAGAACTTATGCGCTTGGTTATAACATACTTGTTGAAAAGATATGCCACCTTTCCACGCCTAAGTATCTCAGGCATATCCTTTACATAGTCAAGGTCGTTCTCTATACGGTCCAGACGATTACGAGCTCCAGGAAAGTCGAGCAAATCCAGTTTCTGAAGAAAAGGATGTTGGGTGGCAATAGACTCTGGCAACACAAAAGTGACCTCCGCCGCAAAGGTAGACAGATAAGTCTTTTGAAAGTCCTTGGCAAGCAAGCTACCATCAGGGGCATACACATCGGTTGTGAGAACAGGTAAGTTTACCTCTTTCTGCTCGTTACCACACACAAGGTCAAGCCACTGTACCTGTAACAACGTGCCATTATCATTGAGCAAGGCGTCGAACGGAATATAAACATCAGTCTTAAACGATATTTTACTATACTCAGAAACAAGAGTAGTAAAGAGCCTGCTGAAGTTCGGGTTACAGTTCCATGTAAGTTCAAACACTTTGCACCAACTGCCATAAGGAATGGTTTCTATATATTCAGAAACCGTTTTAAAGAAATCGGACAGCAGGACATTGTTTGCGTTGTTTCCTATTATATTAATCGTATAATCGTAAATATCGTACACATCGTCTTCAGTAAGGACTGTTTGTCGTGACGGAGCACTGTTACGCAAAGACTTAATGATCTCATCAAGACGCTCGTTTATAATCTGAGGAGACAAGCTGCCCTTAGCGTCTATCGTAACATCACTGTAGTATGAGTCGAGAATCATCATTATAATATCGGCCACTGAAAGGTTCTGTACCTTGACACGTCCATCACACTGTCTTTCACCTTTATCTTGCGTTGTGAAGCGCGTTATTACACCCGTCGACTCTATTTTTGATATTCTTCCACCACTCGGATTTATATCATTTACAAAGTTGTACTCCTTGCCGCCATTTGTTATTACGAACGGACAGTCGTTGGAAGACAAGAGACTACCCATAAGATAAGACTTGCCGACCTGACTCTCACCGTAAGCCGCTACCGAGCAGCGGTACTTAAGAGCCTCGTTTATGCGTTTCGCTATGCGACGGTACTCTTTAAACTCCTTTACGGGAAAGTCGCCTACATGAAACTCATCCGCCCATTTGATGGATGACTGCAATAAAGACAGATGCGAATCAATATCGCTACAGATCTTCGTCTTGTTATTATCGTTTGCTGTATAAATATCTTGTGCCATATTTGTTTAGAGATTAAAGTTGTTAGAATGCAAAAGCACCACTGTCAAGCCAATATTTTTCATCGGCTCCAAGGCTCTGTATGTGCAAATCCAGAATTTTGGTACTGAGCTGCACATCGTTGCGGTCCACTATCTCCGTGATGGAAAGGCTCTCCATTTCACTTGGGTCGCGTTCTATCGTTATCTTGAACGGCAAACGCTTTCTATACCCATCAATCTCGTCCTCCACCATAGAGTATATGTGTGCATCGCTATAATTGTAACCATCCTCATTGGCTTTATTTCTTATTTTTTTGTCCAACGCCATACGGTTAAAGTCGATGGTATATAGTGTGCGAGCAGGATAACTGTCCATACCCAACTGACGGACATTTATGTTCGTAGGCAAAGAGCTCACAGCCAAATCACCAATATGTTTTTGCGGTGTAATGAAATATGTAACAGGCTGTCCTTCACGGGAGGCTTCGATAAAGTTGACCGTAGACTTGAGATTTTCCTGTAACTTATCTGTCATTATCACGAAATTGTTAAGGCTAGACAGTTCGGCAGCATAATGTGCCACGGCTGCTCCTACAGCCACTATAGGCTTTGAGTCTACTATATAGCCTGTATTGTTGTCGTATGGATACCAGTCGCCTACGAAGTAGTTGTTTAAAAGTATGAGTCTGTTTGGGGCTACACAATAATACTTGAGAAGTATGTCGCGTATGGGTTGCAGAGATGCAGGGCGACCAGACAATAGCACAATGTCACACGCATGTGCAAACATAATGGTGGCTATCTTCTTTAGCAGAGGTTCAAACTCCTTACTTATTATAGCACATACATCATTGTACTTAAACTCCCAATCTACCGATTTTAGGCTGTATCCGAACCTGTTCTCAAAGTAGTCGAGTATAATGCTGTTGGGTTCACACTTGGCAAACACATCATCATAATGCACCACACAGTTTTCATGTTTCTGCTTAACAAGTTCCAAGAAATGGTACATAAGAGGGATAGAATATTGGATATTAAAGTCGCGGCGTATTATCCTGTCCTCCATGGTTTGCCCGTGATAGTCGGGACCTACAAAGTCTTTCATACTTTGCAGGAACTGTTCAAAAGTCAACTTGTCTTTAACCTGCTGATACAAAGCACTGTCCTGACTCATATACATAACATTTTTTATAAGAGCCTCTAGCATGTCATCACCAGCATAATAGAAACTGTCATAAAACACAGGGTCTGGGGTGATTCGTGTTATGTCACCTCTCTCATAAGTATACTTGCTTATCATAAGGTCGGAAGTGCCGGCTCCTATGTCAAGCGAAGCTAAGGTTAGCGAGTTTTGCTTATCGCCATCATCACACTTACCGTATAGATTAAAAAACTCCGAACAGCAACCCTTATACTTATAGCCGACCTCACCATACATATATACAAGCTGTGCACAGGTGGCCTCATCATAGTACCAGTTATATTGCTTGTAGTTGGGTACTATTTCTATATTTGGGCTAAGCCCGCTGTTGTCAAACTTCGACAGTAGCGTAACAGCATCTTTCGCACATTCGGTAAGAGCATTGCGCTCTGTCTTCGACATCGCCGTAGGACATGTAACAACAATACGTTTTATACATCGTGGAGTTTCACGGTTACCACGAGCTTTACGGTGGTCATAACCGTTTATTTGTACCTGTGCTTGCAAGAGCATCTCCATAAAAGAGAAAGTCATTAACGTACGACGCGAATAATGATAGGTTATCCCGCCAGTACCGTTTTCTACTATCCTGCCATCGTTTTCCAAATACTTGCTCACACCATTTATATTCAATATGGTGTCATCGTACTCACCTGGCAATGACATGAAACGCCACTCCTCCTTATTAGGTTTGGCGTCCCACAAATAGCGTTTTGGACTAGAGTAAGTGGACAGCGTTTCAAGCGAATCCTGACTCATGGTGGCAAGATGTATAAGTTCGTTTGCCTCTTGACCGAGACGTACAAAACTGGGATATACGAACTGCAAAGAGTCACTTATGCCGAAATGGCCAAAATCAACTTTTCTAAAAGCAAGACGCATATCAAAAGACTCGTCGTTGCGATTTATATTTGTAATGCCCTCATTATCAGTTTCAAGCGGGTGGGTATAGTTTGTTAGTTGCAGTCGCGGTACTTGCGTGAAAGGCAAACGACTTGCACAGTTCTTTTCCGCATTCTCCTCACGCAACAGAACCGTAGTACATGAATTTCCAATATCCACTATCATGTCCACCCCTCGTGTCGTAACGTCGGTGTCTTTATACAAGACCACCTTTGGGAACAGGTCGTTTTGGGCAAGATAGTCGATTAAGTACACATACGAAGCAATGTAAGATAACTTATGTATACCTTCTCCCCTAAGCTGTGACACACGCTGAATGTCAGGGTGCACAAGTTTCATAAGGTAGTTGTCTATATACTCTCTATCACTGGAAGGAGAACAGTAGTCCATGAGGAAAAACTCATTTGAGCATAGTTCAAAGTTCATAAGTTTTTCATACTGGGCAGGAAATACGGGATACTCATTATACCCGTCAGACTTGTACTTAGTACGTGTGTCGAATGCCATCAAAACATTGTAATGTTTCTTGCCATCATTTGGAGCCGTTGTTGACGGCACAAGCTTGAAACGGACCCAATTAAACGGACCGAACTTAAACATTTTCTCCGTACGTTTCCAAAAGTATGGCGCAGGCAGCCATACATTTTCAAAACAATGAAGGGCATTATACTTATCATTAAACGTCATTTTGAACAGTTCACCTGTATTGTTGTTCAACATGCCATTTTCATCAGCAATAGGCAACAAGCCTTCTTCTTTAAGATTGCTGTAAGTATTTTCTTTTGCTATATTTGCAAAGTTTATATAGCCATAATCACACAGTTTCTTCTTGTCATAAAACACAAGTCCTGTTTCAAATGCAACCTGTTCGGCAAGGCTAAGTTTCCATTCACCCACAGTTTTATCGTACCACTCATGGAACCATAACTTAAACTTTTGCTGAGGATCTATTTCCAAAGGAAAAGTAAGCATATGTATACCTGTATTAGCTATCAAAGAGAAATCTTCCATATGTTTTATTTATTGTTTTCCATTTATAAAATTCAAACTAATTTTTCCATAAAATCGTTCGGTATGTATGCCGTGACGAATGTTCCCAAACCTTCTATATCTATTGCTACGCGTTGTTGCCCTCCTGCTCTTGCAACCTTGCCTATAATACCTTTAAAATCTCCTTTCGTTATTTTCACAAGCTCGCCACCCTTGTAGTGAACACGCTCTTTTGGCATCATCCCACTATGCTCGTTAGGAACTTCACAGGCATTGATGAAATTCTCCATCTCTCTGTCTGCAATTACAACGGGAGGATTAAGACCGGTCGATTCCTCTATGGGCTTTGTCTTGTCGGTAAAATATTTTAGCCATGAGGCGGTTTGGGCTGGCTCCTTAACAAACTCATGACTCTTAAGACGGGTCATACGGGCAAAAATAATATTGGGAAGCAGAGGCACGTAAAATCGCTTCCGCTTCCCATCTATCTCCTTGACGACATAATGCATTGGCAAGTATGTCTCGATGTTTGCATCGTTCAGTATGTCGAGGGCTTTCTGTGTTCTGCCATAGGTGGCACGAAGAACAAACCATTGGACCTTTTCGTTAGGGACACAATCCGAGGACGCCCCTGTATGGGAGTTCTCCGCTTTTAAGCATTGAACTTCGGGGGAGGTGCCAGAGGCAAATCTGGCACAGGAGGTAGTCTCACCGCCTCGTCGGGTCTCTACATTAGGCAATGCAGATTTTTCTTTCTTTGAGTTCATCGTTATAACTCAAGGAACAATTCTTTTACAGACACTTATACTACGCTATCCGAATGTTAGCATTACCATTGATTTTTTTGCTTTGTTTTATTTTTTATTCTTCAAAGGTATGCCATTGTTTAAATATCACTCGTTTGCGATTGTTATAGACGTGTAAATGTGTTTGTCAACAGCAAAAGTAATAATAATTCTTTATTCTATAAAATTTTTTCCATGAAAAATCTGTTGTTTTTTAAGATTGTTACTAATCGTTATCTGAAAATGTACAGTCTCCTTATTATAATAGGTTGGGCCTACGCCCCTCACATTTGTAATAAATATTAAAAAAAAGAAGGAAACATGGTGGTGTTTGTTACTTTTATTGTACATTTGTGCTTCAATTAAATGAAACAAAAGAAATAGACAAGAACATGAAAAAGAATTTACATACAGCTTCCATCTGTGTTCACGGAGGCTATGAGGCTAAAAACGGTGAGCCTATAGAGCCGCCTATTGTTCAGAGCACCACGTTTAAGTATGACAACTCGGAGGAGATGGCCATGCTCTTCGACCTGAAGAAGGAGGGCTATTTCTACACTCGTCTGCAAAACCCAACCAATGATGTTGTGGCACAGAAGATTGCGCAACTTGAAGGAGGTGTGGGAGCTGTGCTGACGAGCAGCGGTCAGGCTGCCAACTTCTATGCCGTGTTTAACATCTGCGAGGCTGGTGACCATATCGTGACAAGCAACGAGATTTATGGCGGCACATTCAACCTGTTTGGGGTCACTCTCAAGAAGCTGGGTATCGACTGCACCTTCGTTAATCCCAACGACTCGGAGGAGGAGATCCAGAAGGCATTCCGTCCTAACACAAAGGTGGTGTTTGGCGAGACTATAAGTAACCCCGGATGTGCCGTGCTCGACATTGAGAAGTTTGCACGCATAGCTCACAAGAACGGTGTGCCCCTCATCGTCGACAACACTTTCGCCACACCTATCAACTGTCGTCCGTTTGAATGGGGCGCCGACATCGTGACACACAGCACCACAAAATATATGGACGGAACAGCAAGTCAGGTGGGTGGCTGTGTGGTAGACAGCGGCAATTTCGACTGGCTCGCCAATGCCGACAAGTTCCCTGGCCTGTGCACTCCCGATGACAGTTATCACGGGCTGACCTACGCCAAGAAGTTTGGCAAGATGGGCTACATCACCAAGCTTGTGGCTCAGCTCATGCGCGACCTCGGATCCATTCCTGCGCCCATGAACTCGTTCATCTTGAACCTCGGTATGCAGTCGCTTCATCTGCGCATGAAGCAGCATTGTGCCAACGCTCAGAAGGTTGCCGAGTTTTTGCAGGCCGATGACCGTGTGGCATGGGTACATTACAGCGGACTGCCCGGCGACAGATATCATGAGCTTGCCACGAAATACC
>OJMJ01000405.1_pt1 | contig 21841 bp, 27 predicted proteins | sample 1597181 | NCBI WGS metagenome assembly OJMJ01 (sample SAMEA2452126, study PRJEB22498) | human gut metagenome | biome: human feces; feature: human gut; material: feces | place: Australia | collected 2012
CAAATCCATATAGGAAGATTTAAGCCAACTAGAAAATCATACATCCAAGGTTCTACGCTAAATAAAATATTAGATAGAATTTGGGATGGATAATTGGCACCAGATATAGTTATCCATAAAACTAAAGCTAGCATAATAAGCATAGATGGTATTGCAAAGTATTTTGATGTTATAATTGAATCGATTTTATCGTCTATATCTTCTTTATCATTTTCTTTATATACTACAGCATCGAATAAATTTGCTGCAAAATCTTAATTTATTTTTGAAATTTCATCTCTTATTTTTTTCTTATCCAATTCCTTTGGAACTTTATTTTTTATAGCTTCTAATACTTCTTTAACTTTTATATCTAATTCTTCTAATGTTAAAGCTGATACATAATATCTAATAGTTACTAGCTTAATAACTTCTTCATGTTGAGTTATGTCATCTACTAACCCTTGTAGTTTTTCTACTTCGGCTGAAGCCTTTATCCTATCAATATTAGTTGCTGCATCATCTATTCTTGTATATTGCTCTGATATAGACCTTTCTATCTGCTCTAAGATTTTATTTTGATTTTCTGTTGAAATATCAACTGTTACTATTACATTCGATAAATCTGTTAAATCTTCAAGCCAAAAATTCTCTACTCTTGTTTTAAATTCATATATTCTTATACAACTCTCATATCCATCACCTTTTATTATTGCTCTATCTGAAAAGCTAATTCCACCTACTGGCTGAATAGCCTTTAATAAATATGGATTGTATTCTATCTTTTTTCTTAACGCCATATTCTCCACTCCATTCCTATTTTTAGTAAAATAAAAAGATACTAAATTTAATTAGTATCTTTTAAAAATCTCATTTTATTTTAAATTCTCAATTATTCCTCTAATATCAGCTTCTCTATATCTATTGTTTTCTGTTGTCCAAGCAACTGTCATATTCATTTTCTTTAATAATTCAATTAATTCATCAATATCTTCCACCCTTGCATTAGTATACATATATAATTTTCTAAGTGTTTTAACCTGAGGACTTCCTACAGATAATCTTTTTTCTCCTATTAATACAGTTTTATCAGCATCATCAATAATATTTAATCTGTTAACAATATTACGATTTTTTCTTAAAATTTCTATTTTCTCACTTATATTAGTTTCTTGTGGAATAGCTCCATTAAGCTGATAAAGAAAATTCATAAAATTAAAATCTCCACCTGTGTATTCTAATTGTAATTCTCTAATAAAACAATTTTTCATTTCTTTATCTATATAAGCCTTAAATATACCTTTCCTATGATTACCATATAATTTAATTTTTTTCATAACTTTTGTATTTCTCATATATAAGAATAGCATATCTTTAGATTCTTTATCTTCTTCTGATAAAAACATCATAAACAAAAATCTACCTTTACCCACTTTTAAATCAAATGCTAATGCTTTATCTAATGATTCTAAAGCTGAAATATACATATTGTTCAATCCACTAAAATCAAATTCTATTGCCATATATTAATCCGCCCCTAAAAATTATAAATTCATTAATTAATATTATAGCATAATTTGTAAATACCGTATTGTTCAATTTTGAAAGACCAAACTTCATTGTTTTATTTGCAATATATTTAATTTTTATTACTCATTACTTCTGTATTCCAATTTTCACAAAAGCTTTTAACTTTCTCTTCATCTTCAGAATAAAACTTAATATCATCATCAATCACTATATCTTCTTTTACATAGCATATTATACAAGTACCATCATTTTTATCTAATTGTGCAAAATACATAACTATTTATCCTCCTATTTATCCCATAATATTTTTTTATTTTTCATAACTACTCCCATATAGCTTTTATCTAGTTAATAAGTTTTGTGTTGGGGTTATTTAACTTAAATAATATTTTTAGCTTCTTTTCTACAGTTAATGGAATAAGTTGAACAGCTATATTTTGACTTCTAAATAATGTTCTCTTAATACTTTCCTTCTCTTCAGTATCTTTAATAAATATCATGATATAAAATTCTCTATTTTGTCTAGTTGATTCTAAGTACACCAGTTGTTCTAACTCTTCTATTAATTCATAATAATATTTTTTATTATCACACTCTTTTATTTTCTTCTTGATAAACTCTTGTTGCTTTAATGTATTAACTGGAAAATTCATAGTTATTAGTTTTATATCAAATGAATATGATCTTAAAAATGCTATAAAATTATATATATTCAGTGTGGTTTCAACATCAGTTAACGAATATATATCTTTACTATCAATTTGAAATATATCTAAATATCCATTTTTCATTATTATACTGTCGTCATCATCAACATCTACAAATCCTAATAAATCCTTAGTAGAAGCTAATACATCTTTGTTAGCTTTTCTTATTTCTTTTAACTCTAACTTTTTCTGTTTCTTTTCCTCTTTCTTTATCTTTTTTTCTTCTTTTGTTAGTTTTACTTTTATATTATTTTTCTCCTTTTCTATTTTAATATCATCAAATTTTCTTACTACCACTTTTTAATTCCTCCCAAAATAATAGGAATGGTATTTCTACCACTCCTATTCTCTTATATAAGCTTTTCTGTTTCTAACTAAAGCATAATATATGCTTTGATACTTTCTTCTCTTTGGATTAATTGAACTATTACTCCTAAAATAAAGTCCCATAATAGCCATAAAAATATAATAAAAAGTTCTTAATGGAGGATATACTAAAAAATTTAATATCCATACAACACACATAAATATTCCCATAAAAACTAAATCAAAAACATATAAGTTTTTTGTTAATTTAACTGATGACGAAATTTCCTTTGGTAAAACGTATGCCATTATTTCTTCCTTCCTTTCTTGCCTTTATTTCTATTTTTAACATCCCATTTACTTGTAGTATTGTATCCTAGGCTATAAGCTCTATTAATGTTATCAACAAATCTTGAGCCTTGTACTTTATCTTTCATATATTGTCCAATGGTTCTATCTTCCATTTGTCCCTTAACTTCTTTTCTTCCAGCATTGTTATTTTCAGAGTTATTTTTATTATTTGTAGATTCATTACCTTTATTATTTGATACTACATTTGTTTTATCTTCAGTATTAGATTTTATCTCCTTAGTATTTATATTTTCTGTTGTATTTCCCCTTCCTACACTATCTGTATTATTTTTATTTATAGAATTTCTTGAATCTCCTATATCTTTAACTTTATTCTCTGAAGCATTTAAATTACTTGCATTATTTTTAAATGACTTCATTCCTTCTTGTACAGTCTGTCCTTCTGAGGCATTTATTTTATTGCCTTCTATATTATTTGTACTAAAATCTTTATTTGGATTATTTCTTAGATTTTCTATGTCTTTAAATTTATCATCTAATGAACTTACATTACTTCCATTATTTTTAAATGACTTCATTCCTTCTTGCATAGTTTGTCCTTCTGAGCCGTTTATTTTATTGCCTTCTATATTATTTTTACTAAAATCTTTGTTTGGATTATTTGTTGAACTTTTTATGTCTTTGAATTCATCACCTGGAGAATTTAAATTACTTGCATTATTTTTAACTGCTTTTATTCCTTCTTGTACAGTCTTTCCATCTAATCCTTTTGATTCATTATTTTCTATGTTATTCTTACCAAAATCTTTGTTTGGATTATTTCTTAGATTTTCTATATCTTTGAACTTATCATTTAAGGAATTTAAATTAGCTTTATTATTTTTACTTGCTTTCATTTGATCTTGTAAGCTTTCTCCAACTAAGATTCCTACTTTATCTCCATTTTTATTTTTCGTATTAATATCATTATCTGAATTATTTTTAAGTTCTTCTATATCCTTAAATTTATTATTTATAGTATTTAAATCTTCTTCATTATCTTTACTTGCTTTCATTTGGCTTGGTTGACTATCTACAGTTTTATCTTGCTTTTTAATATCTGAATCATTTTCTTTATTAGGTATATTATTTTTATCTTTTCCTGCAAACATTCCTGACATAGCTCCACTAGCACCAGCCATGCCTAAAGCTAATCCATTTCCTAATTTAGGTACTACTCCAGCTAATAATTTTCCTGAATTTAATGCTCCCTTTGCTACTCCATATCCAGCCATTAAAGTTCCCCATGAACTCTTTAACCCTGCATCTATTCCCAGTATTCTCTCAACTAAATTAGGACCATCTATAACCGCTATTGCTCCACCTACAATAAATAATATTTTTAATATCCCATTATTGCCTAATCCATTAGCAACAAGACTTTTAGTTATCCATGAATTATATAACATATACATATTAGTTAATACAGCAGTAATAAATATAACTATAAATATGGATATTATATGCTTTACCATTTCCTTTAATCTTTTACCATCACTTATATCAGCAAATGCTAGTAATGTTATAAAAAGTTTATTAAATGCCAACTCAAATAATAATCTTATAACTTTTAACATAATGCAAACAAATGCTATTCCAATAGCTCCAAGAGAGATGATTACTGAAATGAAATCAATATTATATCTATAATACATTTCATCTATTGAAAACCAACCCTTCTCTAACTTAACTAATTTTTTATCTCCATTTTCTTTAAAAATTATCTTTTTCTTAAATAAATCTGAATCTTTAACTTCGCTGGTATCAAGAGCTTCATTTATATCTATATTATATATACTATCTGCACTTATATTATTTTTTTCTCCTGCCAGGTTAAAATCATTATCATCCAAATAATATATATCATATAAGCTTTCTTTAACTAATGTATTTGTTAAGCTTTGATTAGAATTATTTATACTACTTATTGCTACTTTAGTTATATCATTCATCTTTGTCATAAAAGTTGAAAGTAATACTACTACTAATATTGAAAATAATATATTTGATGGTAATTCGTTTCTATTTTGTTGCCTGTTAAATATAATTCTAAATCCTAGTATACCAATTGAAATAGCAAGTATAGTCCAAACTAAAGGTTCATATTTATCTATTAATTGATTTACTTCCGAACTATTGAAAAATCCGTTTATTGTATATACTTTATTAGCCGTACTTTCTATACCATTCACTAATTTAGCAAGTAAGGTTATTAATCCCCAACCTAACCACCTAATACAACTTTCAAATACATTTCCTAATTCAAGAACTCCATTCTCAATTAATGTATAAAGTGTATCCAAAATTTCACCCCCTACTTAATCTCTTAATTTCTTCTTCTCCTATTTTTATATAAGCATTTAACTTTTCATTATTAATTTCATTTGCTACCTTATACAAATTACTCCACATGGAGTTTTCATTAAAAACTTCGATACCTTTCTTTCTCATTTCTATTTCTCGATTAATATTATCAAGGTCTTTAGGAGTAAATATTCTTCCTAGCTCTATAGCTTTGTCTTTTGCTTTATACTCATTAACTACTTCTTCAATTATTGACTTATTTGGTATACTATTTTCTTCTTTATCATCTTTAAATAGTATTAACTCTTTCAAATTCACATTTCTATGAAGAGTTGGGATTTCTTCATTTATAAGATTCTTTGTATTATCAAAGAAATCTCCTAAATATTCATATCTATATTTAAGAGTATGCTCTGCCGTATTAAAAATAGGAAATGGTCTAATTTTATTTCCTTTTATATCTCTTCGCTTAGTACCTCTAACAATAACAACTTCACCTTCTTCTAAGTGCATCAATTCATCTGTAGTTAGTAACTTTCTTCCATCAACACTTTCAGTTTGATGTTTAGTTGTATCAAGTATTTCTCCACTTCTTGAATAAGTTGTTATAGTTTTATCACCTAATAACTTTGAAAATTCTTCAGCGGTTTCTACTTCATTAGTAAATATATAAAACTTATTAGAACAATTTCCTAATATAGTTTTATAGTCATCTCCATATAATTTTTTTAATTGTGATATACCTTGAATGATTAAATTAAATTTAATATTTCTACCTAAACAAACAGTTATTATGTTAGCCATACTTTCTATGGCTGGCATATTACCAAACTCATCTAATAAGAAGATAACTTCTCTATCACATTTAGCAGGGATATTGAATGTGGCTTCTTTTGCTAAAACATAATATAATTGTCTAACGAATATACTTGCAATAACATGATTAGATGTATCATAATCGGGAACTGTCATAAATAAAGCTACTGGTCTATTATCTTCTGATTTAAAGCCTATATCTTTTAAATCTATAGAATTTTTAGATGTTAACTTTGCTATTTCATCCATAGTAAATATATTAAGCTCTGACATTGCAACACTAAATATAGACCCCCTAGCTTCTCCTTTAGAGAAGTTAGACGTTGCATACTGCATTTTTGCTACTGATTCTACTGGTAACTTTGAAAAATACTTATCTAATTCATTATTACCTTTAATATCTGTCTTAGAACCTAATTCCGATAACATATTAGCAACTGTATAAAGAGTTATTTTAGACTTTATTTTTTTAATATCTTTTTCTAAGTTACTTATTAATTTATCTTTATTTTTCTTATCACTATTTTCTAATTCAGCTATCTTTTTATAATATATCTTGCAATCATCAAAGCATTTTTCTGTAACTGCAAGAATTAAAGCATTAACTAAACTCATAGCTGAATTTTGCCAAAAAGGGTCTTTGGTATCTGGTTTATAATAAAGCATATGAGTTAATGTCTTACATAATCCTTGAGCTGTGCTATAGTCCTCTTTCTCATAAGCATCTATTACTAACTGAAGTGGATTATAACTCATTGAATTTAATGGATTTATTAAGTTTAAAACTTCTACTCTATATCCTCTAGCTTCAAGTATCTCTTTTGAAGCACCATACAACTCAGCCTTTGGATCATTGACCACCAACGAAGCTTTTTCCTCCGCTCTTGAATATAAATCAATAGTTGGAAATACAAATAATTCACCTTTACCACTTCTAGTTGTTCCAATAATAAGGTTATTTGTTGGACTATCATCAATATATAAAACTTCTCTCATTACCTTCTTACCATCTATTACAATATAATCTTTATACCCACGAGCAATTGGTATTCCACCTTTTCCGTTATATCCTCCCTGCTCTCTTTCCTCAATTGTTTCAACTTCATCAACACTTTTATATTGTTCATCTATTTCTTCCATAGTAGTAAATCTACTCGTACCTTTTTGTCCATCACTTATATCCTTAAATGATGCCCTAAAGTTAAAAATAAATTTAATCAATACTAATGTCATTATTCCATATGCTAATAAATACAATAATGGATACCCAAAATTAGGCATAAATAAGTTGAATAAAATATTAAATTTACTTTCTCCTCCTGCTAACATTAAAAACATTGCATCTATAGAGTTAGAAATTAAATTAACAAAAATAGTTACCAGTAAAAATACACCTATTATAAAAGATAATAGTATCTTTTTATCAGCTAACCGTTTTATTAATTTCATTTCTCTATTAGCTTCTTTTTCTTCTAATAAATCATTTAATTCTTTTTTTACATCTGAAATAAATTTCTTCATATATCCTCCTATAATAAAAGGGAAGATTAAATCTTCCCTTTTTTAAAATGTTATTTTTGATTCTAAGAAAGTGGCTATTGCAGAAGCACCTAATATAAAAATAAGCCCTACTCCTGCTCCTATGTACCAAGGTTTAGCCTTTCTTAATCCTTCAGCTCCTCCAAATATCTGTTGAAATCCACCTACTCCAAAAGCTATAGCTGCTCCAACTACACCTAAAATTTGCATCCATCCAATAAATTCATTCCCCATATTTGCTAATTGTTGTACAACATCCATTTATTTTTCCTCCTTAAATCTATCTTCTTTTACTATTTCTTCTACATCTATAAGATTTTCTTCACAAAATTTATTTAATGCTAAAGTATTGTAGTCTAATACTTTAAGAACTTTATCAAGTAGAATTTCATATTTTCCTTCATACTCTACTAATTTATCAAGATATAAAAATTGTCTTTCTAAATATGTTTTTAAAAACTCATTTCTACTTTTATATCCTAATTCTTTTGCTTTTTCATCAATTTTACTAATTGTTGCTTTTGAAATCCCTCTAATTTTAATTTCCACTCCAATTAATTACCTATTTCCTTTCTTAAATTTAAGCTTTCCTTCAATAACTTTGAATTTGTAAATATAACATTCCTATGTTGTTCATTTAACCATTCTTCATAAGTTTTGCCACTTGCTTCAATTACCGCAACTGCAATTTCTTTAATATCTTTATCAAGCTTTTCTCCTGCCATATAATCACCTCCCTTCAATAAAAAAGAACCTCTCGGCTATTGCCTGTCAGAAGTTCTTTTCCTAAAAATATATATAATAAAAAGGTGTTCCCGAAGAACACCTTTATCTAAATTAAATTGTTTATCTTAGCTTTCATAATTACATAATCTTTTTTATTACTTTCAGTAGACAATTTATATTTTCCACTCTTAATATTGAAATCATACATACTATAAATAAAATCACTTATAGGATATCCCCTTTCAATATATTCTTCGCCAATATCTTTTTATACAATTTATTACTTTTTTCATTTTTACAATCTATTATTTTACAATTATCTAATATACCTTTTTTCACTTCTAATCCATTCATTATTGTTAACCTAGTCTTATCTGTATTCATATATAACACACCTTTCATCTATATTAAATAGAATATTAATTGCATAATTAAAAGGTATCCCCAGGGGATACCTTTATTTTAATAAGTTTAAACTTGATAGTATTTCAGCCTTCAATGTTGCTTTCACTATTTCCGGCACATCAATTACTTCTTTTGATAACTCTTCAAAATTATTTATAATATAATCTATATTAATTTCTTCTTTACAACTTTTCTTGTATTCTTTCATAATAATTTTACTTATCACATTTACACATTCATTCGTAAAATATGGATCACCATTATTTTTATATGGAAATATAGATTCAGCTAATTCAAAAGCTTTAAATTCTGCTTTATTAATTTCATTCTCTTCTATTAATCTTTTTATTTCTTTAATCTCACTATTCACTTCTATTTTTTTATTCATTATTTTCACTCACTTTCAATTAATTGTATTTTTGAATTATTCACTACTTTAATTTTCTATTTATGATTTTATTTACGAACCTATTTTGATTTTTACTATGCTCTATCATTTCTATAAAATCATATTTTTTTCTGTTTTTAAAAGGGTTAAGTTGACTATTTTGACACTTTTGTTTTTCTATATATCTATCTGCCTTTCCCAGTGTTCCCTAGGAACACCTTAAGCTTCTACCGCACTACACATTAACTTACTCACTTTGTTCCGTTACTTAATATTCCGTTTGGTCTACTTTCTTATATTTCAAAATCACTAAAATTATTATCAACAAACTGCAACAAAACGTTATATAATAATATATTTAAACTTCTACACTCTCTTATGTATTCAGCTACATATATTTCATATGCTCTTATATGTTCTTCTTCTGTTAAGTTTATACTTACCCTCCCCCCCCTAGTTTTACTTGATGTACCATAAATTATTTTTTCTTTATTTAACCTTGGATTCTTCAACCAATCCTTTATTATTTGTTCTGCTAATTGATTATATCTTATTCTTTGTCTATGCAACCCATTTATAACTATATACTCTTCTAATTTTATTCTTATTTCCTCGGTAATTCTTATCGCTACCTTTATTGTCTCCATGTCTTTTCCTCCAAATATATATTTTCGATCTGTTAAGTTATATGAACATTGCTCTTCTCAACCTAAGGAAATACAATAAGTTTGCGAGACTAAATAATACCCCCTTTGAAAAGGAGAGAAGAACAATGAGCAAAACTAATATAAAATGCCCACGCTGTAATTCTGATAAACTATACAAGTTTGGTATGAATAAGCAGGCTAAACAAAAGTATCAATGTAAGCAGTGTAAGCGCCAATTCGCCATAGGCGACGGTGACGGACGTCCTAAACTAAATAATCCTAAATGTCCTAGATGCGGTAAGGGAACTTACTTACATCATTCATATAAACATTACAATCGCTATAAGTGCAATAACAAGAAGTGTAATCACATAATAGTAAAACATCACACCACCAATATTGATACAGCTTCTAGTGAATTAGTTAGTGGTTCCCTTTCAATGAAAGGAATGCGTTTTCCGCTACATGTAATACTAACTGCATTAACACTATACTTTTTAAATAATTCATCAACAAGAGCTATTTCTCAATTCTTGATGATTAACTCTGGTATTAAGGTATCCCATGTTACTATAGCAAGTTGGACTAATAAATTTGCACCTTTCTTTAAACAGAAAGCTAATAAATTCAAAGCTAGTTTAAACTTACAATCTGACGATTGGCACGCTGATGAAACAGTAGTATTTATCAATGGTGAAAGATACTATCTATGGTTAGCTATTGATTCTGAAACTAGATTTATTCTAGCATTTCATCTAACTAAGTCTAGAAGTTCTGATTCTGCTTATACCTTAATAAATGAAGCTAAAAATTATGGTGAACCAACTTACTTCATAACCGATAGATTACCTTCGTATAATGAAGCTGCCGCTACAGTATTGCCAAATACTGAACATTTACCTGTAGCTCCAATGTCTAGTGACGTAAATAATAACTTAATAGAATCATTTAACAAGACATTTAAAGCTTGGTATAAAGCTAAAAAAGGATTTAACTCTTTTGATAAAGCTAATAACCTAATTTATTTATTTATCTTTCACTATAATTTTATTAGACCACATGGCTCATTAAATAACTGTACTCCAGCAGAAGTTGCTGGCTTCGCTAGCGATAGCTTTGCTAAAAACTCTTGGTTTTCAGCAGCGTAATTAAACTTAATACCTTTATTTAACCTGCAAAAAATCAATTCTATTGCAGGCTTGTTTGCCATGCAATAAAATATTCAAACTTATATAATTTTCAAAGAGCGAGCAATTCTATGAAAAATCAAGCTATTTTTTCATATCAACTTAACAGATTCTATATTTTAATTTTATTTACCTTATAACCTAAATAAAATAAGTATAAAAATACTTACTTTATTTAAGTTACCTAATAATAAAAGATGTCCTTTTGGGACATCTTTTTATCTTATTAACAAATTTATTCCTTCAAAAATATGTCCCTGGGGAACACTTTTTAAATATTTTTTTCCGATTTTGCTCCTACAATAACACAAGCTACACTTGCAACTCCACATACTGATAAAACTATTGCTATAACACTCATAAACATCATAATTCTCACTCATTTCTTTTAATATCTACTTTTTTTCTTTAATATTTATTTTATTAATAAATTTTCTTCCTTCTTTCATTTTTTTATCTATATAATTATTTATCCACTTTATCATTTTATTTTCCATGTAGTACACCTAAATAGATAATATTTTTATCTTCTTACTTTCTCTATGCTGGATATGTAATTCACTTGTTGGATTTTTTAATACTAACCAATTATTCGGATTTAATCTTCTTTCCTGCATTATCTTTTTTTGTTGTCTTGTTGGATTCTTTCCTTTCATATTGTTACCTCCCTTAAATTGCCTTTTATAAATTAACTAAAATAAGCATAAATTTACTTACTTTAGTTAACTTACTTAATAATAAAAGATATCCTTCTGGGACACATTTTTTATTTCATATTTATATTATTTTTTCTTATAATTAAAAGGTGTCCCCTAGGAACACCTTTATCATTTATCTTATTTTTTCTTCTACAACTATTCCATTAACAAGTAATCTATCAGAAGTACCTTCTCTTCCGTAGCAAGTTATTAAATTAAAAACTTGTGTAGTTGAATATTCTATAATATCTTTTTTCAAGTTATTATTACTATAATTATTTCTATTAACTAATTCTGAAAGTAAATCTATATATTCTACAGTTCCAAGTTCATATTGACCACTAAACACATTATCACTTTCATTAGCAATAAAGATTGAAAATATATCACATTTCATAGCCTTTCTTTCTGTATATATATAGATATATCTATGTTCTTCTAAAAAGTCTGAAGATAAGTATTTTCTAAGTTCACCAAACATTTGACTACTAGCCATGTTATGCCCGAATATAAATGTATTACCCTTTGTAAAATTTGTACCATTAAAACTAAATAAAGAGCCTAAGGGGGTATACTCTTTGTTTATATTTTTATACAAATAATCTTCATCATTTTCTCCAACTAATATTGGGTAGTCAACTTTCGTTCCAGGAATATATATCCATGCTACTACATCTTTGTTTATAGATTTTAGTTTTTGAAAATCTATAATTCTATTTAATGGATCTTCTTCATTTTCGCTAGTTGCCAACTCTCGAATACTATCATTATTTACTTTATTAGATATTTTATATTTCCAATCTGTAAAGCCTTTAAATAGAAATATTATAGAAATTACTAATAAAATACTTGCTACTATTTTTTTCAAAGTTACTCCTTCTTTCTCGCATTAAAAAATAAAGTTGAACTACCTATTAAACCCATGCTTCCTAAAACTAAATAAATTGAATTTCCATCATATGCAGTTGCTGGAACTTTAGGCTTATCCTTTTTAATTATTTCAGTATGCTTAGGTATTACCTGTATATCATAAGACATATATTTATCTGTTTCATTCCATGAAGGAATTGAAACTATAAAAGGAGTTATATTATCGTAATTTGCTATATTCTTAGCATATACTAAATATACTCCCACATCTAAATCCTCAATATTACACTCTCCACTAGCATTAGTTTTCATTAAATTATCTGTTTTTGCTACTTTCTTAAATAGCTCGGCTGCTAATTCTAAATCATTAGCAGTTTTTATATTATTTAAATCAACTTCTACACCCTTATAATCTTCCTTTACTTTGTAAAGCCCATCTTCAATATCTGCTATCTTAGATATTGAAAACTCAACACCTTCTTTGCTTTGATTATTTTTTGCATCTGCTAATTTTATAGTTATACTTCCCTTATTCGATAAAGAACCTTCAGAATTTAGCATTTCATCTAACACCTCACTTGGTGGAATTACTATGCTTCCATCTCCTTTATCAATTATTACAGAATCGCTAATTATAGCTCTCGGTGAAGCAATAACACTAATTGGTACACTTAATAATATTAATGTTGATACCAATACTTTAAGCTTTTTTCCTAGCACTATTAATCCTCCTTCCAACAATTATTATTAAAAATACAAATGGGATTGCTAAAAATACATATTCTCTAATAGACATATTTTTACTTTCTATACTCTCATATATAGCTGGTTCATATTCAGTTCTTTCACCAGTTACTACAAGCCTATGAGTATTTAACCCATATGGAGTACAAGTTATAAGAGAAACTAAATCTTTGCCTTCTTCAATTTCTAATCCAGCAACATCTTCAGGCTCTATTACTTGTATATCATTGACCTTATAAGCTAATGTTTCATTTAATACTCTTATAAAAAATAAATCACCTTCTACTAATTCATCTAATCTAGTAAATAACTTAGAACTAGGCAATCCTCTATGAGCCGTTAATATACTTTTAGTATTAACCCCACCTATAGGTAAACTACTTCCATTAAGATGTCCTACACCAGCAGATAATACTTCATCACTAGTTCCATGATATATGGGTAAATTAACATTAATACTAGGAATTTCTATGCTTCCCATAATTCCATTTCCTATATCCAATGTTGCATTATAATTTTCTTCACTTAAAATACTTAGCTTATCACTACTTAAAGAAGTAAGTGATTCAAATAGAACTTCATTATACTCCTTTGCCTTTGATAATGCTTCTTCAAGAGAAGAATTAGATGAATTATTTATCATCTGTTGATATGTAGCAACAGTCCCTTTCTGAGCCTGTTGCTGAACTATCCCACTAATCAAAGGGTAAGAACATAATATTAATCCTAATAAAAAACTTAATTTTTTTAATATATTATTCTTTCCCATAATAAATTTACCTATCTATATGCTATTTTTTCTTTCTTCTAATTGAGTAAGTCATAATTCCAGTTCCCAAACTCATCATTAATAAAGTCATTGGTGAACCAGTTATAGGTAACTTAGTTCCAACTTTATTTACAACTGTTAAGTTCATAGAACCCTCATTTACATTTGTAGTTAAATTTAAATCTTCAGTATTAAATATTCCTGAATAGAAAGATTTAATCTTAGCAGTTGCTCCTAATGTCTTTAATGTTTTGTCAGTTGCTCCATCACCTTTAATGTAATTGTTTCTATCATTTGTATAAGTTGGTACTACATTAATTTCTATTGGGTCTAATAATGGTCTATATCCATCAGGGGCATCTGTTTCTTTAAGCCAATATGTTCCTTGATCTAATCCAATTATGTTAAATACACCATTAGCATCTGATACCATTTCTACTGCATCTTGAGGTTTAGTACCACCAGTATGGTCAGTTCCACCAATGCTATCTCTATTAATTACTATATATCCATCAGCAGATTTTTTAACATATACTTCATTTTTACAATCTTTATCTGAATATAATCTAAACTTAGCTCCTTCAAGATTTAAATTATGGTCATTAACTTTTAAACCTTCAACCTTAAATGTAAAGCACACTACTGTGTCCCAAGGAGTTTCACCAGTTTCACCTTGTCCGTCACCATCAGGGTTATTTGAAAATTCAAGCTTAACATCATTTTCAAAGCCTGGTCTACCAGTATCGTTAGCAGCTTTATCATTTAAAGTAGCATCATATCTTAAAATAACCTTTTGTCCATATTCATTTTCACCTAAAGCATTTTTATTATTAAATTCCCTGTCTACTATAGCTTTTAAGTCAGTAATTTCAACTTTAAAAGTTTCTCCTTTTCCTGGATTTTCAACTATATTAAATTCTCCTGGATTTAAAGTATAACTCTTATTCTTTCCTTCAATAGTAATAGAAACTGTATCTTTCTTAAAAGTTAAAGCTTCATCCATTTTATCATGCCAAGCATAATAATAAGTATGATACCCATTCATATTGGGAACATTTGATTCAAATTTATAAGGAACCGTTTGACCTATTTCATAGTCCCCAATATCATTCCAACCGCTATTTCCTATACTATCTTTATTATCATCTTCTTGTATTTTCTTTATTACAGAAGGATAGTCTGATTTAATTTGAACATCTGCATTTGGATTAGCAGTATTAACCATACAAAGTGAACTTGCTGAATAAGTATCGTCTACAGCAGTTACTTCATCAACAACATAATAACCATAGTCTAATCCTGCAATAACTATGCTATTATCAGCCTTAGTTTCACTTACATTAACAACATCGCCTTTAATATTTAACTTCTTAATTTCATCTCTTAATTCTTCTACAAAGTATCTAAAATCACTATATCTACCTTCTAAAGTTTGATCTGCATGAGCACCCTCAACTTTATTAGTATTTAAAGATTGAATATAATCAATTATTTCATATTCAGTTACTTGAGCTGCTGCTTTATTTAATTTCTTACCTACTACATTTTGTAATGGAGTTTTATAAGTAGGATTTATTGTATAATTAATTGATTCTAACCCTGCTGAGTTTTCAGCATCAAATAGCTTATACACATTAAACTTTTTCCCTACTAATGTTTGTCCACTATTTCCTGAAATAGTTATTTGTGCACTTCCTTTACCTAAATTTGCTACTCCCCCTGGAGTTCCTACTTCAGCTCTTACATCTACTATACTTTGTATATTTGCTTCTGCAAAAACCTTTATTGAACTCATTTGACCTACTATTATTCCAGCCAATAATACTGAACAAAATATTTTTCTTGTTTTCTTGCTTATCATTACCCTATTCCCCTTTATCTACTTTCATTTTCTTTTTATTTGAAAAAACTGAATAAGACATCAATCCTACTCCAATTAATAATATAGGTATCATTAACCATGAACCTGTTTTAGGTAACTTCATACCTATTGTATTTACAACTTTTATATTTACTTCTCTATCAGATTTAGTTCCAGCTAAATATACATCCTTATTTGAATCTGTATCATTTACTGTGTATTTAACACCGTCTATATAGTAATCAAACACATTATTAACTGGTGTTGATTCTACATATATTTCATAAACATGAACTTTTCCAAAAATATCTACTGGTATTCTATAACCTTCGGGAGCTTTAGTTTCTTTCATATAGTATTTTGTTCCTGGTTTTAAATTTAAAAATTTAAGATTACCATTTCCATCACTTACTTGTGTTTCTATTGCATTATTACAAGCACTATCTGAATATAAAGTGAACTCTGCACCTTCTAAAACTGCCCCTTTATCATTAACCTTTGTTAATCTTATACTAAATGGCTTAACATCATCATTCACAGTTAAAATTCCATCACCCTCAAATTCTGAATAACTCATACCCATATTTGTTGTATTGGAAATAACACCTATAGTGTTATCTGACTTAACTTCAAACACAAATTCATTTTTATTTACTTCATAACCTTCAGGAGCTTCAAACTCAACTATTCTGTGAATACCTTGAGTTAAACCTCTAATAACTACTTCACCATTTGAACCAGTTTGTAACTCTTCTATAGTACCATCAGGTAAAGTATGTCTAAACTTAGCATTAGGTATTAAAGTTGATGTTCCACTTTGAACCTTTTTTATAACAAAATTTAAAGAATCTTCTTTTATTATTGGCTCGTTATAAGTATTTACTAATTCCCCACTACCACTAGTTGTTATTTTCTTTACAAATATCTCTGAATTAATTTTATACCCAATAGGAGCTTTAGTTTCTTGAATTGTTAATGTTCCTGCTGGTAATGTAGGAACTCCAAAACTAGTGTACCAAAATGCGTCCCCTGATACCTTATAAGAATCTTCTAAACGAATAAATCCATTAGAATTAGTTTTCATAATCCAAGTTCTAGTAGGACTAATACCTAAGTCTGCTGGATTAACACCATCGTTATATTCACCTGCATAAAATTTAAAAGTAAATTCAGCATTTTCTAATGTTCCACTACCTTGAGGTGAAGCATTTCCAGTATCAGCATCTACTTTTCTTAAAAGCACACCTACAGGGTCAGTTTGTGGTTTATCAGTAAAGTTTCTTGTAGCTTTACTACCCGAAGTAACTGTCATAGGATAGATATTATTATCTAAAGCATATCCCTTTGGAGCCTTAATTTCTTTTATATAATAAGTTCCTGCATCTAAAGAAATTTCTTGAGACCAACCATTAGAACCTATTGTAAGAGTTGCCACTTGACCAGTTGCATTAGAACCTGTAAATACCCCATATTCAGCCCCAGTTATATCATAATAACTGTTTCCATTTGTTATAGATGGGTCAGCAGAAGATTTGGATATTTGTAATGAACCCTTAGGGCTATATTCCCAATAAGCAATTGATTGATATGAAGAATTTGATGGATCTCCAATATAAGCCTTAAAAGATGATGGTGGAGATGCAAGTCCTGAAACTGCATTTGTTAATCTTACCCCCATACTCTTATTAGTACCATGTCTAACATTAGATATTGCCATAGCAGTTCCTAACCTTAAAGAATTATAAGTCCAACCACTAATTTGAGCTGGTCCTTCAGAACCGTAATACAATATCTTTCTGATAGTATCGTTTGTTACTTCTTGTATATTTGATAATACAGTACCTGATGGAGGATCTGTCTTAGTATGGTCAGCACAAAAGGCTGCTCTACCATTAACAGAATAGACACCAGTTTGTCCCATAAAGATACCACTCTCATAGTAAGTTACACTATTTTCGGGAGCAGATATATTGGTATGATTAGGTCTCATTACTGTTACACTTCTAGCCATAGCTAAATCAAATGCAGAGAAACCAAAATTTGACCTAGCCATTCTATTAATAGATGGTATCAAAATATACTTAGCATCTACTTGAGAGTAAGCATCAAATAAATCATTTGTAGATGTTATATTATTTGATGATAACCTAATAAGTGTAAGTAAATCCCCTAAATAAGTTTCTTCTAAATCCTCGATATACTCTTGTTTAAAGAAGAATTGAGAATCAACATACTCTTCTAGGTTATTAGAAGCTACTAATGATTTTCTAAATTCTAATGATTCTGAAGAATCATAGTTACCAGCTTCATATTCTGCAATAAACTTCTTAGCTTCTTCAGATACACCCTTTTCTTCTTCAATCTCATCATTAACTTCTTCTTTTATTTCATTATTAGTTTCTTCTTTAGTTTCTTCTTTAATCTCATTCTCAACTTCATCTTTAGTTTCTTTTTCAAAGTTTACATCAATAAAAGTACCATCGGATTTTGTACTAACATCATATATTCTACTGTTTCCACTTTCTCCAACTTGAGAATCAACACCACTTACAGATGCTATTAAATATCCATCATTGGGAGTTACTGTTAATTTCAAATCACTATTTACAGTTGCATTAGCTCTTAATACATCCTTATCTTCTAAAGAGTATTTTGAATAGCCATCATCAACAATAACAGTACCTTTACCATTAACTTTGATTTCTAACTTAGCAACTTCTTCTATAGTTTGTGCTTGTGCTTTTATATCACTTCCCATTCCTATAAAAATGCACATAGTTAGAACTAAACTTAAAATTCTTTTAAGTTTTCTCACTGTCATCCCTCCTTATTTTTTTCATTTTCAATTTTTTCTGTGCAATACTTACAAACATGATCTCCATTTAATACAATAGTTCCACACATTACACAAGTATTCATTGCAATTCCCCCTTTCAATTATTGAAATTATGCAATTAAAAAACTCCAACTATATTAAATAGTTGAAGTTCTTTATGTTACATAATTTTTTGTACTAAAAAAACACCTAAACTAATAGGTGTTTTAAATAAAATATAAATATTGCTATTTGTAAAAGGTGTTCCCAGGGATCACCCTTTATTTAATTATTTTTATAAAAAAATCCATTAATAAATTAATTAAAAAATAAATTCCTATACCAAATAATATTCCATAAACTATTAAAAAATTAACCTTTCCACTATCAATAAAGCTATCTATTATAGCTGATGCCTTTCTAATCCCTTCATCTCTTTGGAAAATAACAACATATCCTATATATATAGTAAATATAAATAATAACCCTCCTAAAATAAGAGCTATTATTTGTATAGTATCCATTTAGTTTCCTCCTAAGGCATATTATTTAGTTGCACTACAACCGCTGCACTTATATCCAGTAGTAACTGTTTCATCCCAAGCAGCTTTATCAACAACCCATTTATCTTCATATACTGCATCATGATTTATTTTATTAGTTCCTACTTGTACTTGTTTCCAATCAGTACGGAATCCCCCACAAGAGTAATTTCCAGCTAATGCTTGTTGTTCTATATGCCCCCAAGGATCTGATGTTATATCTAAACCACATCCATTACAAATTGCCACTTCTTTATCTTCATAAATCGGAATTTCTTCTGTCCATGCTTCACTAACTATTTTTTTCTCGTAGTGTCCTTGTTCATCATGATGTATTACACTAGTAATTGGCACCCAGTTATGAGTATGAGATTCTTCCTTATTACTAGTATTTCCACCTGTTGAACCACTAGTAGAACTTCCTGTATTATTGCTACTGTTTGAATTAGAAGAACTTCCACTAGATGGCTTACTATTAGAATTACTTCCTTTATTAGTGTTAGTGCTTGTACCACTATTTTCTATAGCTGTTGAAGTAGAATTTGGCTTTGATGTTGAAGTATTCGAAGTAACTTCTTTACCTGCTTCATCATTATTGCTAGCTACCTTCTTTTCTGTATCTGCTATCTTATTTTCTAGTTCCTTTTTTTCTTCATCTGACATATTAGCTGTATCTATACTTTTTAATTCTTCTAATTGCTCTTTTATCTCAATATTTTCTTCATTAGAAACTTTTTTATCATCTTTTTCTACAATAATATTTTTATTTTCTACATTTTTATTATTTAATATTATTGTTCCAGCTACTGTTAATGCTAAAACTCCAGCTACTGTTCCTGTTATTATTTGTACTTTCCTATTCTTTAAAATTTCTTTTATTTTTTCAAAATTCATAATACACCTCTAACCTTATATTATTTTGTGTTCCCGAGAAACACTTTTATTTATTGGGGAGAAACCTCCCCTTGATAAACTTACAGTACCATTATTAAAATTTGCATTTTATATTTTTTGTAATCCCTTTACAAAAGTCCTGTAAATTATTAACTTATTTTGCTATATATAAAAGTTTTATCATACTCTCTGCCTTCATTATTTCCTAATTTTCTTGGCATATCATTAGTATATTCATATCCATTTACTTTAGCTTTTTCCTTATCTAAAACTAAATCTCCTTTAGAATTATTCTTATATGCTGATAAACTTGATTTAACAAGTGATCTATCACTCATAAATTTACTACTTTCATAATTTATTGCTTTATTTATTTCTCTTAATTCTATTTGTTTTAAGATTCTATTACTTTCAAATATTACTTTCTTCTTTTTCAAATATTGTATTCTTTTTTGAGTTGCTTCTTTTGTTCTATTTAATTTTATAGAAATCTCTAAAGCTGTACAACCATTATTAAACATTTCTATTAATATTTTATCATCTTCTCTCCAACTTCCCTTATTAACCATAAACCCTCCTAAAAAAGTGTATAGTTCACCCAAACCGTTAGGGTGGAAAATTCCCTCATTCCATATATTTCCTAAATTTTAAATTTATATAATACTTTTATTTTTTTGAAAATACTATGTTCAAATAATAACATAAAATAAATATTTTTGTCAATATATTACTCAAATTTTAAGTTTTTGACTTATTTATTGTCATAAAAATCTTTTTTATAGTTTTATTAATCAAATATTGATAAAACTATATATAGGAGGTTTTAAAAATGGAATGGACTATATTAGGTAATAAGATTAAAAACTTTAGAAAATCAAATAAAATAACCCAACAAGAACTTGCTGATAAATTAGAAATTTCTCGTTCAACGCTTTCATATTATGAACTTGGAAAAATTGACCCTAATATATATACTCTTATTAAATTATCGGATATTATGAATTGTACCCTTGATTATTTAGTTAATGATAAGATAGATCGTACTGATACTAATGACTTTAATATAGATTTAATTAACTCTAATAAATCTCTTAATTTGCTTGAAGAAATTCAAATCTACAATAAGAAAATATTACCTATTTTAAATAAACTGTCAAAAATTGATATTGATTCACTAAATTACTTCCTAGCTGAATTTAATATTGATAACCCTAATAAAAGTGATTTTATTAAAAATAATATCATCAAAGAAAAAGCTATAAGAACAGATTCCTTTCAGGAAGTACTCATAAAGAATTATTCATACTGGGCATTAAGAGAGTTGACTATGAATGCTATCATGCATCGAAATTATGATTCGAATGCTCCGATATACATTTATGAGTTTGCATCCCGAATTGAAATTATAAACTCAGGAGGGCTGTATGGAGACGTAACCCCTAACAACTTTCCTTACGCCAGCGATTATAGGAATGTAGCTATAGCCGAAGCCATGAAATTGTTAGGTTATGTAAATAGGTTTAATTATGGAGTGCAAAATGCTATCAGCGAATTAGAAAAAAACGGGAACGGTGAACCGGTATTCGATTTAGAGCTAATTACCAAATTTAAAGTAACGATTTCTATTAATAAAAAATGGGAAGTATAAAAGTTATCACATTCTTTAACAACAAAGGTGGCGTTGGAAAAACGACAACCGTCTATCATGTTGCTTGGATGCTATCAGAAATGGGCATAAAAAGTATAGCAATAGATTTGGACCC
>OJMJ01000407.1_pt1 | contig 21809 bp, 15 predicted proteins | sample 1597181 | NCBI WGS metagenome assembly OJMJ01 (sample SAMEA2452126, study PRJEB22498) | human gut metagenome | biome: human feces; feature: human gut; material: feces | place: Australia | collected 2012
ATACGGAAGGCACGTTCTACCACCCATAGCCCGTGGTATTGGTCTATTACAAGTTCTGCGGCAAGGTCAGTATTGGTGATATACCCTTTCAAGCCATCCCATTTGCAGTCCTCGGCAATTTTCTCCTCGCTTATGCTTACATCAATATCCTTGCTAATCTCAAGGAACTTGTTGTAACCTCTGCGGTTTACCTGCTGCTTGGTGACGTGTCCGCTCTTGTAGGCTTTCCTCAGTCGTGCGATGCCTCGGGCACGATTGTAGGCATCTTTCTTTGCCCGCTTTTCGGAATAGCTGACAATAAGACGTTCGCCATTGGACCGCTTGAGTTCATGGCTGACATTATCCCCTTTGTCCAATGAGAGAATCCATTGCTTGACGTCGCTGTTTTCGTTTCTTATACGTGCACCCAAGATGTACTTGTATCCGGCTTGTTGTAGCAGTTTCACGTTATTCTTGTTCATCAAGCCAGAATCGGCAACGACCACAAAATCATCTCCTAGCGTGAAGCGCTGCTTAAAGTCGTCTATCATCGGTATCATGGTAAAACCCTCGTATTGACTGCCGTTGAACAAGGAATATGATAGTGGATAGCCTCCTTCGGAAACTAGCAAGCCGAGCACGACCTGCGACTCGGCTGTCTTGCCGTCTTTTGAGAAGCCTGGCTCACGTAGCACATCTGTCTGTGCAGTTTCAAAGTACAGTGTCGTTACATCATAAAACATCAGTCCTATTTTTCCACCGAATATCTTACGCGTATGCTCTACACTAATCTGTTGAGCCAGTTCCATCTGCGTATTGTAGAGCTTGTCCATGTAGCGATAGATGTGATTGAGATCAACGTCCTCGTCATAGTAAGACTTCAGGTAGTCAACCGTTGCCAACTTACTCTTCGGTTGCGACACTCTCGCTATTACAAGATGACGTAGAATCTTATCTGGTATGCTGTTGAAGCCAATGCTGTCGTAAACTTGGCCAAGTAGCAGTTGTGTGCCATTGATTAATATTTTGTCTATGTTGTTGAGGAGACGCTTAGTGTCCTCTACTTCCTTTCCGCGACGGTCGTCAAAGTCTAATTCCTGCTGACCTCCAAAAGAGCGAATCCATGCAGTCGCTTTATTACACAGTGATTCTATATCTTCCTCTGACGATGAAGACCCAAAGGACTTTATCTCCTTATATTTGCCGCTGGCTTTGCTGACAACAACCACGCTTGTGGTTCCTGATCTGTTATGTTTCTTGCGTACATACATGGGACAAAGGTACACATTTTTTGCTTGCGCCACCCGAAACCACCCATAATTTTGACATAACTCATTGATTTTCAATCTGCGCTATGTGATGGCGCAGAAAAGTGATGAAGTCAGGAAAAGGTATCCTTCTTGCATCACGGCTCCACATTGACTCCGCCACCATCCAAGATTGCATTCGCTCAAATTGGCGCTGCCTATCTGAATACTTCCGCTCAATGGTTCATAGAATCCCAAAAGAAGCTTGATTAGCGTGGTTTTTCCGCTTCCACTAGCTCCAACAATAGCAGTTACTTTACCATTAGGAATCAAGAGATTAATATCTGAAAGAATATTCTTAGAACTATATATATTGTATTTGAAAGAAAGGTCTTTTATGGCAAGCGAATGACCATCTGTGGACTCTTCAGTATAGCTACTCCGTGTCCGTTCTGCATTTTCCTCGTTGGTTTCGGTATGTATTTCATTCATACGGTCAAGGCTAATGCTCACGTCTTGCCAAGAATAGACGAAATGAATAAGTTGTTCTACAGGGCTATTAAGCTGCCCAATAATGTATTGCACCGCCAACATCATACCAAGGGTCATATTGCCTTGTATGACAGAGGTGGCTGCCAAAACTGTGATAAGGATATTCTTCACCTCATTTATGGTGATGCTTCCTGCTTGCTGCACTTGTTGCAGGTTCAAAGCTTGAAGATTGACTTTGAACAGGTCTGCTTGCACATCCTCCCACTCCCAACGTTTGCGTTGTTCGCATCCCTGCAACTTGATTTCCTGCATACCGTCTATAAGTTGGTAAGTGACGTTGCGGTTTCGCCCTGCCTGCTCAAAGAATTTGTAGTCAAGCAGTCTGCGCTTTTCAAGAAAGAGGACTATCCAGCCTGCGTAAAGCAATGTTCCAAAGAGAAAAACAGCAAAAACACCAAGATTATAGAACACAAGGACTACACCGAAGACAAGAAATGTAAAAAATGAGAATAATAGACTCAGACTACTTGATGTGAGAAATTGTTCTACGCGACGATGATCTTCAATACGCTGCAAAAGATCACCCATCTGTTTGGTATCGAAGAAGTTCATCGGTAGTTTCATCAACTTGATGAAAAAGTCAGATATAAGTGAGATATTAATACGGGTAGAGATATGCAGGAGTATCTTGGATCGGATAAACTCGATGGCGGTACGGCTGAAAAGAAGCATCATTTCCGCCATGAGAACTAACCACACGAAACCAATATCTTTGCCTCCGATACCCGTATCAACGACGGCCTGAGTGAGAAAAGGAAAGATCAATTGTAGAAGAGAGCCGAGCAATAAGCCAAGTATCAACTGCGTGAAGAAACGCTTGTACTTCTTGAGATAACTCCAGAGAAATGCCATGCGGCTTTGAGTCAGAACGGTTTCCGTATCATTTTGCGTATAAAATTGGTTCGTCGGCTCGAGGAGCAGAACTATACCTTTTTCTTCACCATTTGTCTTGGTACTAACCCAATGCTCGCAGAATTCCTCTTTGGTATAGGATACTAACCCTTTTCCTGGATCAGCCACATAAATAGTGCAATCCCCTTTTTTTTGATTCTTTACCTTATAGACAACGACAAAGTGATTTTGGCTCCAATGAACAATACAAGGTAACAGGGCTTCAGACGCAAGTGAAGAGAAGCTTAAACGACCTCCAACAGACTTAAATCCAAGCTCCTCTGCTGCCTTACTAATACCTAGCAAAGAAACTCCCTCTCGATTTAATGCACAATCTGTTCGAATAGAATTAATATTAAAACTGCCACCATAATGCTTAACTATCATTGCTAAGCAAGATGGCCCACAATCTTTTGCATCACGTTGTCTAACTAAAGTGAACATTTATGATATTATTAAATAGGCTAAAATCAAGTGTCATTAAAAAATATTTCTACATATTTAATCGGTTTTGGTTACTTTCATTGGTATTCAATCTTCTAAATGTATCCTTAAATCCATTGAATGTGTATCTAACGGTCAGCAAAAGAAAGCGACTATCAACATTGGGGGTTGTTTGCACCTTAACATTATCTATAAATACATTCTTTTTTGACGCAGACTTATGCAACAAGTCGTTACCTCTAAGGATAATTTGCAAACGATTATCCTTGAAGAAACATTGCCGTATCCAAAAAGACAAACCATACATAGGTGACTCCAATACTCCCAAGAAACCATTTTTTGAAGAGTAAGACAAATCTACAGACGCCATCGTCTGCTTAGTAATGTCAAATTGATTAACCATGGAAAATGTAATTTTTGAATCTTTAGGTGCATAAGCATCTAAGAATTTGATTTTTGTTGGAATATAACGATATTGAGCATTGTAAGCAAACCTATATATTCCTATTTTATCTGAATAGCTTGCATCAAACAACCATGTATTGTAATCTACATTGATAGGAGAATTCAGTAGAGCACCATTTAATTCCGGTCTTTCAGTGAATTTCCACAATACGGCTTTAGCGTCATGTATGTATCTTCCCTGCAAGACAAATTTATTCTTCCACACCATGACTAAGGAATAAATATACCTATCATTAGATTTAAGAGAAGAATTGCCTTTCTCGTACAAATAAGGATTCACATAATTCAAAAGAGGAGATATATCCCTAAACATTGGGCGTGAATTCAGAATTATAATACTTCCAATAAATAGCAGATCGGAATTGAGCTGCCATTGGGCTGTTATACGAGGAAAGAGTTTAAAAGATGTATCAGTTATACTATTTATCTTATCTTGCTCATATTCAGAATGAAAAATGCTTCCTCTTAACCCTGCGGTGATGAAGAATTTATTCCATTTTTGATTCATAGTTGCAAACAAGCTGAGTTCATCCTCCCGAAGATCGCTTGTTGTATTGTAAAATGGACTTGCAGCATCCTCAAAAATGTAATTTGAATATCCTTTGTTTAAAATAGAATTTCCTTGAAAGCCCGCATTTAGAGAGAACCCTTTTTTCGAGTTGTAGTCGTACTCTATCTTTGCATTAAATGCCTTATAGTCATTTTTGCCATTTATCCACGATCTATTTTCATTATTTGTCATTAAGTCTATCTCCGATTTAGTTCTTGCGTAAAGATAGCCTCCTGAAACAGAGATTTGTCGTTTTTCTGAGATTATATATTTCACTAGCAAATCGGCATTGGTAGAAATATTATGAACTTTTTTTCTTGATGAGTATTAGAATATAGTGTGTTTTGGCCATATTCATTACTATACTCATCTCCTTGACTCTTCGCACTCTTATTGGAGATGTTTATATCACCTTGAAATGTGACATGAAACTTTTGGTTGGGTCTGTAACTGAAACTTTCGGTAATATGGTGGGCTGGCTTTGAAAAAATCTCATTATTATAGGAGATGCAAGATCTATCTACCTTCCCTCCAGGAGCCAATATATCGTATCTATTGGTTCCTGTGTTATCTTCATTGAGGTGTGAAAAATTATAAGACAAGAAATTATCCCATGTCTTTTTTGCCAAAGAAATACTCAAAACATCCTCTTCTGTGTAGCGCCTACCAAACAAAGAGTTATGTTCCATGTGCGCAGAAAAATAATCTGTTAATTGCTGGTTCGTTGTAATAGAAATAATACAACCATATTGAGCCGAGTATTTTGCCGGTGGATAGTAATTTACATTCACCGTTTTTATTTGGTCAGGACGGAGTGCACTGATTCTGTCGTATGATTTCTGTTCCACTCCATTCAATATATACAAAGGTGTACCTCCTAACATGGGCACAACTCTTCCACCACTCGACAACAATCCCGGAAGAAAGGCTAGAACATCTGCAATTTCGGGTAATTTATTTAATTCCGATTTTGCGACATCTATTTCAAATGCTCCTTCCGAAACTTTATAGACGGCTTTTTTCCCTTTAACTAAAATCTCTTGCAGCGTGTTGGAGGTTGGTTCCAATTGGATAACAGCAGGAAGAGGAATAGCGATTCGCATTTGTTTATAACCCATAAATCTGACAGCAACAAATAATCCATCAGTTTCTACTGCACTTAAATTGAAAACCCCTTTTTGGTCGGTTGTCGTACTTTTTATAATTTCCCCATCTTCTGTTATCAACATAACAGTGGCATAGGGTAAAGGTTCTTGGACCTCATCTATCACGGTAGCTGATAACATCAAAGAGTCTTGATTTATTATTGCGGCTTGAGATTGCAAACAGAAAAAAGAAATAAACAATAAAATACGAAACATCATAAAGGTCGTTATTTTAAAAAAACAAAATATCTGACTATGGTATTTTAAACCATAGTCAGATACAGAATCACCTAAGTCTTTATGGTCACTGTCAACCACGACTGTTCCATCATCCTTAATCGTAGTCGTAATGATTGTTGTTGAACCATTTGGATTGATAATAGTTACAGTTACATCACCGCCACCATTGATGAATCCCATTTCGTCTTTTGATAAGACTTCTAAATCAAATGCTTTCATAACTTAATTGAATAAAGTTTGTACTTTGCTGGGATATTTCCGAACCGTTAATGATATTTGAATGCAAGCGCTTCACATGACACGCATTTCCAACATTCGACTGCAAAGATACAACAATAAAACGATAAAAATAAATTTTTCCACACTTTTTTATGATTTCCATGCAAATAGAATCGCGAGACATTTTATTAGCTCAACTTTCTGAAATAAATATTGTTGCATTTTGCTTCGCATAAAAAAGGCTAAAGGTTTCCGTATGTTACGGAAAATTAGTATCTTTGTGGTGTCAAACAATAAGATACTGAGCCCACTTTAAAAAGTAAGGCCTGTTCCAAATGTTTATATTTCACGAAAATAATCTCTGATTAATACCGTTATCTGGAATATTTTTCGTACCTTTACATCATCAATCAAACAGAAAGAACATGTTTAAAAAGACAGATCCGAATCCTCAGCTGGATATGTTCACGGCTCCCTCCATGCTGTTAGGAAATCGTGCTTCGAAGAAGTATTCTGACCCCAGCGCATGGCATAACCAGTTCTATAGCCTCGTGACAACCAAGATTGACGAGGAGATAGTCAGGCCTTTGTTCCCAGAAGGTAAGAAGAGCGGTCGCCCAAATGCTTCGATCCGCATACTCGTAGCAATGCCGGTCTTGAAAGAGGGATTCGGTTGCAGTGACGAGGATCTGTTTGAGAAGTGCGAGTTTGACCTTCTTACCAGAAAGGGCCTCGGCTTGGAACTTCTGACGGATGTAACTCCATCAATAGACACCTATTATCTCTTTCGTTGCCGTATCTGCGAGTATCAGGAAAGAACAGGCATAGACCTTATGCAGCTGTGCTTCGAACAGATTGCAGGCAGCCAGATACGCCTCCTCAAGATATCCGGCAAGAGTGTCCGTATGGACAGCAAGCTTATCGGCAGCAATATCGCTCGCCAGTCTCGCTATGAACTGATACATACAACTTTGGTGAGGTTCCTCAAGACATGTGCGCTTACCAAGCTCTCCTCAAAGCAGGAAGAGCGAGCAAAGGCGTATTTGAAAGAGGACTCCTTAAAGACCGTTTACCGTTCAGACTCCGAATCGCTCCAGAGCAATCTTGCTATAATTGGCAACTTCATCATGGACATGCTTGTGGCTTTTCCTGAGACCTCTCCTGAGCACAATCTTCTTCAACGTCTGTTTGATGAACAGTATGTCGTAAAGGACGGAAAGGCTGTTCTTCGAGACAAGAAGGAGGTAAAGGCTAACAGTCTCCAGAACCCCAACGATCCAGATGCGACCTATCGTAGCAAGAATGACCAGAAGGTGCAAGGCTATGTGACTAACATCACAGAAACTGTAGAGGAAGGCAAGCCCAGCATCATCACTTCCGTCCAGGTGGAAACAGCTGTATTTGCAGACTGTCATTTTCTTCAGGAGGCGGTGGAAAACAGTGAACGTGTCACGAATTCCACCATTGAGGACCTGTATGCGGATGGTGCCTATCAAAGTCCCGATAATCGAGAGTTTGCGAAGAACCATAACGCCATGCAGCTCAAGACTGGCAAGATGCAAGGTGGACGCAGATGGGAACTGATACCACATGACGAGGATGGGCTTACCGTCAGGGAGGTTGCTACTGGCAACACCTACGAGGCAATCAAAGCCGTCACAAAGCAAGGCTCCAGAAAGCGATGGAGAATCCCATGGAACAACAAAACCGGTTGGCGTTACTTTGAAGAAAAAGACATTAAAGCCTATCAGCTAAGGACGCAGATAGAAAGCCTTCCTTCAGAAGAGCAGCATAAACGGAATAACGTTGAAGCTGCCATGTTCCAATACAGTTTTCATACACGTAATGGCAAGACCCGATACAGGGGCTTGCTCAAACATCGCATGCATGCATATAGCAGATGTATGTGGATGAACCTCCGAAGGATGGTGATATTCCAGATTTCAACATTTCAAAGATCGATATTTGCCCTTTTCGGGCCTATCAGAGAAGCTTTCGGCTCTTTCATGGCAATTTCTCGAAAGATATTCACCCGTGAAGCCGATTGCCATGTTTCACTCAGAATGGCCACACTGGTCAGACTGAATTCAAAATGCGCCCCTTTTTAAAGTGGGCTCATTTATCTAATTCAGAGAGCACATTGGCACACACAGCTCGGAACTTATCCGTATATTTACGCTGTTTCAGCCTTTCAAAGGTAACAGCATGCTCTCCGACCAACTCTTCTGGATGCTCTTGAAAGTATTGCTCTACCCTTTGGTATTTGAGCCAGTCAATGAAGTGAAGACCAAGAAGGGAGCTCAGCCACAATGGAGTATCTTTATCGATAACTATCTCATTACCATTATTCATGAGCTCATTGAGTCTTTTGCCGACATTATTGAACGCATCAGCAAACTCTTTATTGCCTATTTCTCCCCTTACAAACTTTCCAAGCAGCTCCTTGGCCGTCGTTTCCAAGTCTGTAAAACGAGTTTTCTTTTTTTTACGGAACTTCCCGAACAAATCTGAAAAATCACAGAATGACATATTATTCAACTTAAATATTTCTTATTGCAAAGTTACGGTATTATTCTGATATCACAAACTTTTCGGGTGCCTTTCTTTGTTTTCAACGACAAGTATCCACCACACAGGCAGTTCTTTATCTGTTTTTTTAAAAAACGCTTGGCCAATTCAGATTTTGTTCGTAACTTAGTAGCTTGAAACGTAGAGCATGCAGAAAAATGGCGAAGATAGTAAATAAATATCCCGTAGGAATTCAGACTTTCTCGAAGATTCGCGAGAACGGTTATTTCTATATAGACAAGACCCAATTCATCGTGGATTTCCGGGAAAAGCAGATGTCGTATGTCTTTCTGAGTCGTCCAAGACGATTCGGAAAGTCGCTCTTTGCCTCTACCCTTCAAGCCTATTTCGAGGGAAGAAAGGAGCTTTTCGAGGGATTGGCCATTGCCGAATACGAGAAGGAATGGGTGAAGCATCCTGTGCTTCATTTCGACCTCAGCGGTGCCAAGCATTTTGACGCCAATGCCTTGAACAATTATCTTAATCTGGAACTTTTACCCTACGAAGAGCTTTATGGTAAGAGAGAAGGCGAGATTTACCCTAATGAAAGACTGGAAGGTATCGTAAAGCGAGCTTACAAGCAGACGGGCGAAAAGGCAGTCGTTATCATCGATGAATACGATGCCCCTTTGCTGGATGTGGTGCATGAGAAGGAAAACCTGCAACCACTTCGCCGCATCATGCAAAACTTCTACAGTCCGCTAAAGAAGCTCGACCCATACCTGGAGTTCTGTTTCATCACGGGTATCACTAAGTTTTCGCAACTCAGCATCTTCAGCGAGCTCAACAACCTCGACAATATCAGCATGTTCGACCAGTATTCGGCCATCTGCGGTATCAGCAAGACGGAACTTACTACGCAGATGAAACCGGATGTTGAGGCATTGGGCGAAGCCCTTTGCATGACGTATGAGGAATGCCTGGCAGAGCTGACGCAATTCTATGACGGCTATCATTTCAGCAAGAAATCAGAGGATGTCTTCAATCCCTTCAGCCTGGTGAAGGCGCTGAATGCGCGCGACATTGCTCCTTACTGGTTTGGCTCGGGTACGCCAACTTACCTTATCAAGACGTTGCAGAAATATCATGTCAACGTGATGGATATTGAGAAGAAGTCATGTGACGTGGATGACTTTGATGTTTCGCCCGAAATGATGACTTCAGCGCTCCCGCTGCTCTATCAGAGCGGCTACCTCACCATCAAAAAGTACAACCCGATGCTGCATCGTTATACGTTGGAGTATCCTAACCGGGAGGTAAAGATTGGCATGCTCAAGAGTCTTGCGCCCAACTACCTTTCGCCCATATCCCTGGACAACAACAGTCTGGTGGGCGATTTCCTGGAAAAGCTTTATGATGCAGATGTTGAGGGGGCGATGGTTCGCCTGAAGGCCTACCTTGCCAGCATCTCCAATCGTCTGAGCAACAAGAGCGAGCGCGATTTCCAAACCGTCTTCTACCTTATCTTCAACCTGATGGGTGCCCACATGCGAGTGGAGGAAGATAGTGCGATAGGCCGGGCCGACGCCGTGGTGTATATGCCCAATGCCGTCTTTGTTTTTGAGCTCAAGTATGATGGCTCTGCAGAGGAAGCGATCCGGCAGATAGACGAAAAGGGCTATTTGATTCCCTATTCTGCCGATGGCAAGCGCCTGTTCAAGATAGGTGTCAATTACGATAGTACCCAGCGCACAATCAGCGACTGGATAATCCGAGAAGACTAAGAACTCCGAAAGAGAAGGCCGTAAAGACCGGCTTTCTACTACAGTTTTTGGGTGGGAAACATTAGTAAAAGAACAATCTTTGTAGCATTTCAAAGGCTATTGCTTGATGATTAAAATTATATAAACATGGCAACGTGGCAACATACAGAAATAAATATTGATGGAAGACTTGTAAAAGCACAAGCCCCTATCATTGTATCTGCAAGTAGAAGCACTGATATTCCGGCTTTCTACGCTGACTGGTTTTTTAAGCGTCTTGAAATTGGCTATTCTGCATGGACTAATCCTTTTAACGGAGTGAAATCATACGTCTCCTACAACAACACACGCTTCATCGTGTTTTGGTCTAAGAATCCAAGACCACTGCTTGATCATCTTGATATGCTTGAAAAACGTAATATTAAGTGTTACATACAATATACCCTTAATGATTATGAGTCGGAAAAATTAGAGAAAGTTCCAACCTTGGAAAAGCGCATTGAAACTTTCAAACTTTTGGTAGACCGATTAGGGAAGGGTTCCGTTGTGTGGAGATTTGATCCCATGATTCTAACGGATGACATAACCATTGAAAATTTGTTATGCAAAGTAAGAAACATTGGAGACCAACTGAAAGGATATACGGAAAAGTTGGTGTTCAGTTATGCAGACATAGCCCTCTACAAAAAAGTGAAAGCTAATTTGGAGAGAAATGGCATTCCTTACCATGAATGGACAACTGAACAAATGGAAGAGTTTGCAGAGAAACTATCCATCATGAACAAAGAAAGAGATTGGAACTACTTGCTTGCCACATGCGGAGAAAAGATTGACATCCATAAATATGGTATAGAACACAATCGTTGTATTGATGGAGATTTAATAACTCGTCTTGCTTGGAAGGACAAGAAACTGATGGACTTTATGAAAATAAAGGTTGAAGACGTTCCTTCCCCATCATTGTTTGGAAAACCAGAATTACCCAATGGTGCAATACTATTGCCCAACAATCACTATTTTATCAGCAAGCATAAAAAAGACGCAGGACAACGACAATTTTGTCAATGCATGGCAGCAAAAGACATAGGAGAATATAACACATGTCCTCACCTGTGTGAGTATTGCTATGCCAATACTTCCAAAGAGATAGCAATTGGTAATTGGAAGAAACATCAAAACCGTCCATATGCGGAAACCATAACGGGTAAATAATCATGATGTCAGATTTTACAAGAGAATTCATATTCAGAAATGACATTTCCTTCATAGGAATGCGTAACACTGCCCGGTCATTCTTGCCGAAAGACCATATGGAGCAGGATAAGTTGTATCAGGACTTGAAACGTGGAAAAGACATACTTGATGATGAGATGCATCTGAATATGTATCTGAAGAGCTTTGGCAAAATGCATAAAGCCAAGCTTGAAGCTGCTTTCGACTGTTTGCCTGATATCTCGTCCATCTTTTCTGAAGGAATTGAGATTTATGATTGGGGGTGTGGCCAAGGGACTGCATCTATTTGTTTGCTTGATTTTCTTCGTTCAAAGAATATAGCGCATAATATTATCGCAATTAATTTGATAGACCCTTCCATTCCTGCTACAAGAAGGGCGAGGGAAGTTTTATCTTGTTATGAAAACATAAGAGTAAATGCTGTCAATAAGGCCTTTGACGATTTGGATGAACAGGACTTTGTTCGGTCAAATCACAGGAAGCTGCATTTGTTTAGCAATATTCTTGACGTGGATGCGTTTGACTTGGCACAATTTACCCATTTGTTCCAAAAGTCTTTTTTCGGTTCCAATTACTTTGTCTGTGTAGGTCCTTATTATTACAATAATAAGCGCGTGGATGAATTTATTGCGGCAACTGATCCTGATGATATGTATGCAACATTCAACAAGGAACGTGGTATGTGGCAAAATGATTGGACTATCTCACTTCGTATTTTCTTCAAGGAGTTTAGTAGAATTGAAAACATTTTGGATATTCGCAGACGTATTGAAGATTTTCACAAGAATGACCAGTTCTTTGCAGGATATATTCTTGATTCAGTTGCTGAGGAATATGCAAAGTCAGACATTGAAAAAGAGACAGAAGAGCTTTTCAAATCACTTTCTGCATTTGACGTCAAATCAAACAAATCACTTGAAAGTACCAAAAATTGCGATCCAAAACTTGCGGTTCTTGCCAATATTGTGTCACGTGGCTTACCAACTATTGCTCCTGTTGAAATTGAAACTATCTTTTCTGATATATTTGATATCTCCACAAAACCACAGGCAAATGAAATAATCAACTTCAAGTCCAAGCATAAAATATCCAAGACGGAGATTAATGAGGCACTTCACGTCGTTGATCCACGTTTTGACGTGGCTTTTTATAATGGTGACATGCTTGAAAGTCAGTTTGAAAAAGACTTTGTTGAAAAGTATCTAAATAGAGCTGATAGCCAATATTTGATTCAACTTCTTGAGCCACAACGTCCTCTTTCTACAATCGTAAATATTCCCGACAAGAGATTCAGTAGAGACCAAAGGGTTGATTTTTCCTTTGAAATGCCTTATGGTGAAACAAAAACAGGGTTTATATTTGAATTAGACGGAGTTCCATATCACTCTAACATCTTCCAAAAACTGCGCGATGAGAGCAGAGATCAGTTGACGGCTGATAGCGGTTGGAACACCTATCGCTTAGAAGAGTTGAAGGACTATTCGTTTTTGCAGAATTGGGAACAAGAGGTTTCGTTGAACAAGTATCTTACAACTATAAAGCGCAATAGTCAAAAACACATTACAGGCAAATGGAAAGATACACTTCAAATTGTCCTTTCACCTCTTGCAATAGCTCGTATTGAGAGAACTCTCTTGCAAGCATTGTTGTCTGGTGCTGTTAATTTAGCATCAGAAAAGTGGAAAATATTGGTAATAGAACGTGATGTACCTTGCGCTACTATTGCAATAAGCCTTCTCCAAAAGTCTTTTGAGAAAATATCTGCTATGGACGGTTCTAACATGAAACTGCCCCCAATAGAGCTTACCGTTGTTTCAACCAAAGAGTTTGCCGACTCTAAACTTCATATGAAGAATGCAGTTGAAACATCTGTTCCTGACGAGGACTTTGACTTTTGTATTGACATCTCTATGCTGTTGCGTGATAATATAGATGCGTTACCGCTCAAAGTTAAGGCAAACGCTGTGTATATTATACGTTCTTCACATTACAAAAAGAAAGAGAGAACCATATGTTCTGCTGAGAATATCATATATCCTCCTTTTGTTAAAAAGAACGCCACGGGAACGTATGTTGCCGTTAAGTGTAGAGAAAAATTACTCACTTACTTCTTACAGAACATATTTAGGAAGCCGTCCTTCCGTCATGGTCAGTTGCCGATACTAAGTCGGTCTTTGTCAGATAAAACAACCATTGGGCTCCTACCTACAGGCGGAGGAAAATCATTGACTTATCAATTATCCTCTATACTGCAACCTGGAGTCACAATTGTCGTTGACCCACTTGTTTCCTTGATGGTTGACCAAGTTCGTGGATTGCATGCATTAAGGATTGACGCAAGTGATTGTGTCAATAGTGGTATGGATGCAAAAATGAAAGCAAAGAAGCTAAACATGCTACAAAATGGCTCGCTTCAATTTATGCTTCTTTCACCTGAAAGGTATATGATGGAGAATTTCCGCGATAGCCTAATCTCCATGACAGAGAAGAACCAAATATTTTTCGCTTATGGCGTTATAGATGAAGTTCACTGCGTATCTGAATGGGGGCATGACTTCCGTCCTTCATATTTGCATCTTGGACGCAATATGATAAACTTTATGCGCACAAAAACAGGTCGTCCATTGTCTGTTATCGGATTAACTGCCACTGCGTCATTTGATGTTCTTGCAGATGTTGAACGAGAGCTAACGTTAGGTGGCAATCTTACCATTGACAGTGAAACTATCGTCCGTTCTGAGGACGATTCGCGTCCTGAATTAACATATCGCATCATCAATGTTGAGTCTGATTTTGAGCCGCTAAGAGAAGAACACAATCAACATCTGTTGAAAGCGCAATCAGAATGGGATTTGAAGGACATCGTTGCAGAATCAAAAAGACGAAAGATGCATGAACTGCTAAAACAAATTCCTAATGATATTCAACTATATAACACGGGTGATGAGAACAAAGAATGTCATTTAACGGATTATGTTGCTTCACAATTCTATGATGCCGATAACAATGGAAAATTTCATAATGCAGGTATCGTATTCTGTCCTCATGCCCATGGTACATTTGGCGTAGAGGACAATGAATGGGGAACTCATCAAGGAATATCAACAGATTTGGAGGCTGAATGCGGAGCTTCATTGAAAATTGGCACCTTTGTTGGTGGTGACAAGCCTTCAGGCGACATGAGTAGATTCAATGAAAATGATTTGAACCTTATGGTCGCGACCAAAGCATTTGGCATGGGAATAGACAAGCCAAATGTGCGGTTTACAATCAATTTCAATCACCCTTCTTCTATTGAAAGTTTTGTACAAGAAGCAGGACGTGCTGGTCGTGACAAAAAACATGCTATAGCATATATCTTGTATGACTCTTCAGAATTCATACATCTTACCACTGATAAAGTAAACGATCTTCGTGTCGCAATACTTAAAACTTTGAATGTAGACCCTATATGGTTGGAGTCTTATGTAAATAAATTTGTGCTGCGCTCTGATTTCATTGCGTTATGCAATGATAATAATTGTGGCAAAGACGTTTCACAGCAGCTCATGACTATATGCAAGGAAAAAGGATTCATAGAAAGTGTGGACAAGGACATTGTTCTATGGTTTCACAATAACTCCTTTCGCGGCTTGTACAAAGAGAAAGTTATTCTTATAGAATTGACAGACAGGATTCTCAATGTCAAGCCAACTCAACTTCAGAAGGTTCAAGGATTACTCATTGATGAAACCGGTAATGATGATGTTTTGCTGAAACTTGACCTCAACAAAAATGCGGTTAAAATTCTGTCTAAGGAAAACGTTCAGAATCAATATGGTTATGTTTTTCTAGACCATCTTACCCCAATATTTAAATTCATCCATTTCAAACTTGCAGAATGTCAGCATATCAGCAAGACATTAATAAAGCTTCTCCGTGGCTTTAACGATCATTCGGCACATGCACTTCTCCATCCTTTAGAAGGCGTGGACAATTCAGAAGAAGGCATTTATAGTGCTATGTCGAAAGCCAATGCCGATGGCTATGTATACGTGACAGTTTCATGGGAGAATCAAGTTCAACAGGACTTTGAACAGTTTGAGGAGTCCATCAGGACAGAGATATCAAAGATCGCACATGAACAAGGGTGGTTTGACCTTTGCGAGGATAGATATGGAAAGTTTAAACTCAACTTGGTGGGTGACTTCGATGAGTTAATTGCTCAAATAAGTAAATGTTCTGGTGATGCAAGATGGCTTAGATATCATGCTGCAAATAATATATACAGCAGACTAAGACAATTATTCTGCAAAAAACGTGACAAAGATGACACCGACAAGGCAATCTATCGTTTATGCTGCATTGGTTTGGTTGAAGATGTTACCATTGATTACTTGTCACAAACATACGAATTGAAAATTCGCAAGAGATCAGAGGAAGAGTTTAAACATTTCATGCTTGATTTCTTCTTGAAATACTATTCTTTTGAACAAGCCAGTAAAAAGGTTGAGCAGATAGACGAACAAAAAGGGCGCAATTACCTTGACAAATGCTTAGGATTCCTTACAGCATTTGTATATGACAATCTGGAAAAGAAGCGATTTCGCGCTATTGAAGACATGCGCATTGCTTGCGAGGACAGTATCATCCATCAAGAGGCCGAACATAATGACAAATGGCTGAAAGAGTTTATCCACTTGTATTTCAATTCAAAATATGCGAGGCATGATTACGAGGTCAATGGTGAATGCTATTCTCTTTCCAAAGACACAGATGAGAATGGAAAAGAAGATTTCGATACTGTACTAAAATACATTGAAGTTGTCTCAATAGACAACTCTGGAAGCGAAGTAGACAATCTGAAACATCTTTATGGTGCTACATTGCTATGCTTAAGGGCGCATCCCGACAATGCATCTCTTCTTTTACTACTCACTTATTGTATTGCTTTTTTAGGTGCTGGAAGTAATGACACACTAAAGAGCAATGCATTGAATGGCTATATTGACGGATTTATGTCATTATACGAAAGAGAAAAAGCGAAATATGGAAGCATGTAGACCGATTTAATGATCTTCTTGCTCTCAAAGCTAAAGAAGATTTCATCAAAGTGGATCTTATTAAAAACGGCAAAGAAGCATTAATGCTTTTTATCCACGAGAAGAAATTTAATTATTTCACAGAAAAATACGTAAAAACAGGCAACGATAAAGATAATAATAGAAATAACGATAAAAACAAATAAACATGGCATACGATATTAATGCGGCTTTAGAACGCCTTGAAAACAACCTTGCTGAAGTTGAGTCAGCCAAGAAACAGGTTGAAAAGACTATTGCTACAAGCGAAAGTTTGCAACAAATCATTGGGAGATACACAAATACTCTCAATGCTATGGGAAAAGATATCTCTTCATTTATTGAAGAGATACGCAATTTTCAAGATATCAATACGTCTGAACTTAGTTCAATTGTTGATGCTCTTAAAACATCTTGTGAATGCGCAATAAATAAATTCAATGCAGATGTCAAGATTGCAATTAAAAACTATAATAAAAAGTTTGCGGAAACAATAGTAAATTTCGGTTCCGAGAACGAGAAACTACGTATTCAAGTTAATAAACTGAATTCTCTTCAAAAGGTTCTGAACGATGCAACAAAAGAGTTGAATGAAATAGGAAAGAAGGTTGATATCCTTGCAGCAGAATCGAAGAATTCGCAAGGCAAACAAGACAAAATGCTTGCAAGTATCAAGTCCGAGATTGAAGCATTACCATCTTCTGTAAAATCACACGCAGAAGTAATTGTGTCTGAGGTAAAGAACCGTACTTTAGATTTAAAGGCTAAGTCTGAAGAAATCATCGGAGATGTTTCCAAGGCAATTCAGACACTTGATAATCAAAATTCTGTACTAACAGAAACGAAAGGGCTTTGTAATGGCATAAAGACTGATTTGGAGAACTTGAAAGGTTCTATAGATTGCCAATTTGAATCTATGAAAAGGGCCATAAATACAAACCGATGGATTGTAATCATCGGTTTATTAGCGCTCATCGTTTTGCATTTTATAAAATTCTAACAACAACACAACCATGAATAATATTAAGTACGGTTTGGCAAATGCTTGATGCAGAACTCATAATAAAACATTTAGATAATAGCTTTGCCTATGACTCACAATGGATATTGTGCTGAAAACGGAGGATATCCACCCACCCAAAACGGGGATATCCGTTCACTTATCCAGCTCTTTAGGCGAAAGGAATTGCAAAACGAGACTTTTCTCTAGGATACCGAACCGATATCATTTCATCTACAGTCCTTCAAGCTATTCCTCGTCGAAGTGCTTTACACATGCCTCATAAACGTATTGAACAGACAACATGGTGCCGATGAGGAAGTTAGGGGATTGTTTGAGTTCAGAGAGTCCACGGTGGCAATAGAACTTACGCTCATTGTCTATGAACAATTGGCAACACAGGGCGGGCCTGCCCGCCCTGTGATGCCCTGTCACCGTCTTAACGTTTTAACGTTTAACGTTTTCGAAAACGGTTACGCGCTGCTGCGGATGTCCCCACGGCAACATCAAACTGCGCCTTCATTTGCCGAACATCTTTTTTATTTCAGCCTTAGTCATTCTCGTAGTTGGAAATTTTGTGGCAAGCTCATGGTCTATCGCCTTGCCTTCTTTATACATGGATGCAACGGCATCTGCAAAGCCATAGCCGCTTCCGTCAGACCACTTTACGCATTGCTGAAGCCGCTTGTCGTATTTCTCCCACAAACCGTTTACAGCAATATACTTGACTGTCTTGTCAAAGTTGCTTTCAACGGAGTCGTAATATTGCTCCCACATATCACCATAGTCGTAGGTGAACTGGGTAGCCCATTCCATATACGACACCATCAGTTCCGCAAGGGCATCAGCAGACGGCTTGAGTTTCTTGAAGTCCGCCATGGCCTTTCTGCACACAGAAAAACGTGTCTTCGGTTCTCGCCGTTTCTTGGGATAGAATTCCTCACAGATGATACTCTTGTACTCTTCGAGTTTTTCTTTCTCGTCTGGACAGGCATAGTACTCCAAGTATTCCTTGGCTTCCTTTCGGGCGGAATACAGTTCAAGCACCATTTCTATGATTTCAGCCTTCGTCATAGACAGGAGCAGCTTCTTTATTGTCGTTTTTGACATAGCAATCCGTTCTTATCCTTTTTTCGTATCGTTTTCTTTTTCCTCACTAAACGCCTTTATCTCGTCAGTAAGGACTTTCTGTAATTTCTCTTTCGGTACTATCAACTGATAATCCGCCACTCCGATAGGCTTACCCATATCTTCAAGTGCGAGTTCCACCTCCACACGGTCTTTCTCCGCACAAAGTATGATTCCTATAGAACGGTTATCTGCTCGTGCCAATGCCTGGGTCTCATACATATTGAGTTTGATGGCATTGAGAAGCAAGTCGCGATTCCAGCCTTTGGTTACGGTTTCCTGCACATAATAGAGCGTAGCTTCATCATTCAGTCCCTTGCTCAACAGCAGCAGATTGTGCGACCACGGCAAAAGTGCTACGCTGCGTTGCACTTTCTCATCATGCCCAGCATAACGCTCATAAAATTTCTTCATGTTCCAAAGTTGACGTGGTGAAATACCCATCTTTGGATAGCGTTCTTTCAGGTCTACTGACAACCGCTTTACAACGCTATCGCCATACCCACTTTTAATCTTGCGCTCATGAAGCATTTGACGAAGCTTTGGTTATCTATTTTATGCAAATGATCCTAAGGCAATCCATCGTTTTGTCCAAGGACTCTTTATACAAAAGGCCCTCAATGTATTCGGCCGGAATGGATGAATACCCATATTTCGCTCCAAGTACGGCACACGCCACTGCCGCATTGGTATCAGCATCGCCTCCCGCATTCACCACAGCAAGGAGTCCCTCTACAAATGAAGTAGCATGCCAGTAAGCCCAAAGAGCCACGGACAATGTGACTAAAGTATAGCCCATATGGTCATAATCTACCAAATCCTTGACATCGGATTCATCCCACGCTTTGTCCACATAGTCGCAGATCTCTACATCATACGACAGTGCCAAACTTCTTATTTGAAGAAATGTCGGAGGCTGCATACCATAAACCAATGCGTGTATAAGTTCGGACACTATCACGCACGAACCGACACATCTAGGATCGTAATGGGTGAGCCGACAGATCTGCTCTGCACAAGTCCTGACTTCCTTCGGGAAAAGTCCAACGACAGATGTACGCATCAATCCACCATTAGCCGCAGATTGGTAATTGCTCATCTTCCAAATCATGTAAGAGACCTCTAACGGCTTCTCCGTATAGTCTCTCGCCATCAAGACCTTATAGGTATGCTCACCAATACCCATAGGGATGCCGTCGGCCCATTTCTTGAAGTGCTGGGCAATATTTCTAAAATTGACACCTTGGTCCTCTATGACTGCGTCAGCAATGCACAGCATCATGTCTGTATCATCAGTCCAACCGCCAATTTTCCATCGCTTCCGATGTCTGTCCTGGTATATCTGCTTATAGTGTTGTAGTCCGTGAGGATATTTCCAAGCAATATCCTCATCTATCATGAATTCCGTTCCCAATCCGAGCGCGTCACCTATGGCTTGACCATAAAGGCAACCTCTAAATCTGTCAATCGTTCTCTGCTCCATAGCCGTATGAATCTAAATGTCGACATAGTTGATGAAAGCGAGTCCCACCGTGAAGCTTTTTTGCTTTCATTGCCTTTTTCTTATATGTAATGGAGTTGGATGGCATTGAAGCCGTTGTCGACACTTTTCCTATTTACCAATGCAAAGATACTTATAAATACTGAAACATGGCTTCTTGATCAAAAAACTTTGAAAGAAGCGAGAATCTCGGCTTTTATTTGTACCTTCGCCCTGCGATTCAGGATTTCACGGTGTTTGCTTTCACGACACCAAGGCATGTGAATTACCGGATAGGATCATGTTCAGAGCAATCATTTGCTGCCCAGACAGGCATAGGAAAGGCCTGATGGTTGAGTTTAGGTAACAAGGATAATAAAATGAAAATAAAGAATCTATTTTTGCTGGCATCCCTGGCCATGGTGATGCCAACGACAGCGCAAACTCCTCAGGAGGATTTCAAGCGAGACATCACGCTCTCGGGTAGTAACTATGTGGCTTATCGTGGCCCGCAGAAGGAACTGACTCCTGCGCCCAAGGGATACAGGCCCTTCTATCTGAGCCACTATGGCCGTCATGGCTCCCGCTATATGATTGGCAAGGAGGCTTACGACGTGCCTTACTTTGCTCTGCTGAAGGCGAAGCAGGAGGGCAAGCTCACGGCCAAGGGCGAAGAGACACTGGCAAAGGTGAAATTGCTTCGCGAGGAGGCAAGAGGACGCGACGGCGAACTGACTCCGCTCGGAGCACTTCAGCACCAGGGGATAACCAAGCGAATGATGGAAAGATTTCCTGAGATCTTTGCTGGCGAGACCAATATTGAGGCACGAAGTACAGTAGTGATCCGATGCATCCTCTCCATGGAGAACGGTTTGCAGCAGATGCTCCGCATGAATCCGAAGCTCCATATCTTCCATGATGCCAGCGAGCACGACATGTACTATATGAATCATGGCGACAGATATCTTGACAGCCTAAAAAACTCGGTGGGCAGAAGGGTTGTGCAGGAGGAGTTTCTCAAGAAGCACGCCTGCTACAGCCGCGTGATGCAGGAGCTTTTCAACGACCCTGCGTGGGTGAGACAGAACATCGACCAGAGTGATCTGAACAGAAAACTATACGAGATGGCCAGTTCCATCCAGGGCACGGAGTTGAGAGGCAAGGTCTCTCTGTATGATCTCTTCAACGAGGAAGAATTGTATCAGAATTGGGTTGCCGCCAACGCCTGGTGGCAAATGAGCTTCGGCTATTCTCCCTATACGGGCAATGTTCAGCCTTTCTCTCAGCGCAACCTTCTGATGGATATTATCGAGAAGGCTGACAGCTGCATCGCCCTCCAGCACCCTGGAGCCACCATGCGATATGGTCACGACTCGATGGTCACTCCGCTCACCTGCCTTTTGGATCTGAACGGTTATGGCGAGGAGATCAAGGATCCGGAGAGAATCTCCTCTCAATGGTTTGACTACAAGATCACCCCGATGGCCACCAACCTTCAGTTTGTGTTCTATCGCAACAAGGCGAACGATATTCTGGTGAAGGTCTTGCTTTGCGAGGACGAGGCTACGCTCCCCATCAAGAGCGACGTGGAGCCTTACTACCACTGGAACGACTTCAAGGCTTATTGTCTGGAGAAACTGAAGGAGTATAAGAATTAAGCGGCTTAAAAACAAGCGGCTTAAGAAATAAAAAAGAGAAGCCTTTGGCTCGTTTGCCATAAGTAGTAGTCATACTACCGACATGGGAAACGGGCCAAAGGCTTCTTTCTAAAAGACTAAAAACCAAGCACGTACCGGCGCCCCGCCCAAGAGACGAATTGTCTCCCGGAGCTTAGGCATACGAATGCATACCCGTCATGAAATAGTTGACACCGAAGTAGGTGATGACGACGGCCAGGAAGGCTGC
>OJMJ01000410.1_pt1 | contig 21775 bp, 20 predicted proteins | sample 1597181 | NCBI WGS metagenome assembly OJMJ01 (sample SAMEA2452126, study PRJEB22498) | human gut metagenome | biome: human feces; feature: human gut; material: feces | place: Australia | collected 2012
AAGAATATTAAGATCTATAAAATGGAGTAATAATAAAGATAACACTACTGTTAACATAAAGAGGCTGTGAAAAAATAAGAAATTATTTTTTCATAGCTCTTTTTTAGTTCATTTTATAAACATTTAGTCTCAGAATAGTAAAAAAGGGTATAAAGCCCCTTCCCCAGAAATTATGTAAATATATTCTTTACGCAGTTTTCTGAAGTTTCATCTTTTTATTGTGATATTTATATAAGTTATGTCCAATAGAAACAAGAAGTATTTCTAATTTGACAGAATTTATGCCTTTCCTAACGATTCTCTTATAGTTTCGGTTATTTTTTATTACTCCAAATGTTCCTTCTGCTTGAATGGATCTATTCATTCGTAATAATGCACCATGAATACTTTCAAGATTTTCAATTACTTCTTGATGTATTGAAGTTAGTTCTTGATTAATCTTAATTGTACGGTTCTTACTGGTCTTTTTACATTTTTCTGCATATTGGCAATTACTACAATCCTCACAAACATAAAATTCTTCTTGCCTTCCATAATTGTTTCCACGTACCGTTGTTCTATATGAAAACTTAAAAGCTTTCCCATTTGGACATCTTATTGTTCCTTCATTATCTATCTTGAAATTTACTGACCTGAATGGATCATTGCTATATTTTTTATCTGTAGTTTCTTTTTTGAACATAGGAAATTTCATGTATTTTTCCATTCCTTTTTCTTCACAGTAAATATAATTATTGTAAGAGCCGTATCCAGCGTCAGCTGTAGGATATTTAGGATAAAATCCATATGTTTTATTGAATTGTTCCATTAGTGGAATAAAGCAATCCATATCAGAACGGTATTGATTCACATCAACTACCGCAATGTATTCATCGGTTACACCTACTTGTACATTGTATGCCGGTAATAGCTGGTCATTACCCATATAGTCCTTTTTTATTCTCATAAAAGTAGCGGAATGATCTGTCTTAGAGTAGCTATTTCGCTCTGGACCACAAATATCTATCTTTTCTATATATTCTTCTAGTTTTGAAGTATATTCTAATAATTTTTCGTACTGTCTTTGCTGTACTGTTTTTCTATGGCCTTTTCCGTATACAAATGTTTCAGGATTAAGCTGCCAAATTGTTGCATATTTATTTGATATTTCATGCAATTGTTCTGGTATATATTCTGTATTTGTTTCAATATGTAATCCGAAGGAAGCTAGGTCAGCATTTACTTCATTAAATAGAGTAGTAATTTTTTCATATAAGCGGTAGCGTGATTTTTCAGTTGATTTTTTCCAAACCCAGCTATATTTATTAGCATTCGCTTCGAATTTAGATCCATCAATATAGATATGGTTTAAATCTACATTTTCTAATTCAAAGATAGCTTTATTAATATCATTAAAAATATCTTCGATAGATTCTTCAAGAATCTCATTAATAAAATATCCAAATGTTCTATACGAAGGTTTTTTATTATCCATTAGATACATAAATCTTATATTTACTTTACAGTTATCTTCCAGTTCTCTTAATGAGATATATCCTTGACTCATAAAGCCAAAGAGCACAGTTTTAAGCATATTGACAGGATTATATCTAATTCTTCCAGTGTCATGTTCTGGTATTTTTTTTAGATACTTATTTAAATTAATTCCCTCCATGAATTTGTCAAATGATAAAACTGGATCACAAATATCAAGAAAATCTGAAATAAATATTGGCAAAATGCCTTGTTTTGAATTATAATAAGTTGTGATTTTATTTAACATTGCAAATAAATTTTATCACAAAAAAGAGGATTTTTAACTCATTAATGAATTAAAAATCCTCTTTTTTTCATTTGGGTGTTATTTCACAGCCCCTTATTTATTTTAAAGTATCTCTAAAATTTTTACAGAATAATTCTCTCCTGGAGCTTCAACTTCAACTATATCTCCAGCTTTTTTACCTGCTAACGCCTTTCCAAGCTCTGATTCAATGCTTATTAACATTTCTTCTGGCTTTGCATCTAAAGTTGTTACTAATGTTATTGTATCCTCAAATTCATCATCTAAAAACTCTATTCTAGCTTTTGTATTTATTCCTAAAATAGATTTATCAATACTTTCATCATCTATAACTGTAGCGGTAGTAATAAGAGTTAATAAATGTTGAATTCTATTATCATTTTCTCTATATTCTTCACAAGCTGCTTTATATTCAGCATTTTCTGATCTATCTCCATGTGCTGCTGCTATTAATTTTTCTTTAGCTATTTCAGCCCTTCTTACAGTCATTCTATACTCTAATTCTTCTTGAAGTTTTTTAATATTTGATTCTGTTAATATCTTTTTCATATAAAAATCTCCCTCCTAAAATAGTATTATTATAAATGTTTATTATATCAAATTAAATATATTATTGGAATAAATTAATGTACATCATAGAACTTTTTATATTTTGCTATGAAATCTTTTACAAATACAAGTAATTTTTGATAAAAAAGTTAAAATTTTAAAAAAATATTGACAAATTTTAAAAGTAGAATTATTATAAAGATGTTTGATAGTCAAAATATTTGGGGGAGGAGTGAAAATTTTACTATTTAGAAGAAGTTATATTTCACATAAATATTTATTCGAAATTATTTTTTAGTTATAAAAGATGATATTAACTTATTATTCATTATGAATATAAATTAAAAATTAATATATTTTTTAATATTTTAATTTGATTATCAAATAATTATATTTAAAAACAAAGGTGTTAAGATGGGTTTAGTAAAGTTTTTAGGAATAGGGCATTATTGTCCTGAAAATATTGTAACAAACTATCAGTTATCTTCAATTGTAGATACATCACATGAGTGGATAATAAAAAGAACAGGCATATCTGAAAGAAGAATTTCTACTGGTGAAGGGACTGTTGATTTAGCAGTTACTGCTGCAAAAAATGCATTAAAAATGGCTGGATGTATACCTGAAAGTATAGATATTATTATTGTTGCTACAACATCACCTGATAGAATTATGCCTTCAACAGCATGTAGTGTACAAAGTGTTTTAGGATGCATAAATGCTTCAGCATTTGATATAAGCGCTGCTTGTTCGGGCTTTTTATACTCATCAATTATAGCCAATTCATTATTAAAATGTGGAGAAGGAAAAAAGGCTTTAGTAATTGGTAGTGAAGTTCTTTCAAGAATAATAGATTGGACTGATCGTAACACATGTATATTATTTGGAGATGGAGCTGGTGCTGCAGTATTAGAAATAACAACAAATGATGAATCTGGCATAATAAGTACTTATTTTGGCTCTGATGGAAATAAAGGCTTAAAAGCATTAAATGCAAATCAGTTCTCTATTAGTACACCATTTTCAAATTCAAACTTAGAAAGAAAACAATTTATTGAAATGGATGGTAGAGAAGTATTTAGATTTGCAATTTCTATAATACCTAAGGTTATTAAAGAATTACTAAAGAAGTCTGGCGAAAGTATTGAAAATATAAAATATATTATTCCACATCAAGCAAATTCAAGAATTATAGATGATGCTGCTAAAAAACTAAATTTAAATAGGGACAAGTTTTTAATTAACTTAGAACATTATGGAAATACATCAGCAGCAAGTATTCCAATAGTTTTAAGTGAATCAATAGAAAAAGGGCTTATTAAAAAGGGAGATAAGATAATTTTAGTAGCCTTTGGTGGTGGACTTACTTGGAGTGGATTACTTATTCAATGGTAATCAATATTTTTTTTAATTTATATTGTTAATTTTTTGATAATAATGGATTTTAATACATTTTTGAAAGTGAAATTAAGTTATGGAGGAAATATGTATGATATTTGAGAGGATTAAGGAAATAGTAGTGGATCAATTAGGAGTTAATGATGAAGATGTAAAATTAGAAACTAACTTTGTAGAAGATTTAGATGCAGATTCATTAGATTTATTCCAAGTTATTATGGAAATTGAAGATGCTTTTAACGTAAAAGTTGAAGATGTTGAAAATATAAAAACAGTTGCAGATGCTGTCTCATTTATTGAAAGTGCAACAGCTGCTAAGTAGTATTGGAGGTAATAGCTATGAAAAAGGATATATGTAATCTTATAGGTATTAAATATCCTGTTTTTCAAGGTGGTATGGCTTGGGTTTCCGAAAGTACATTAGCTGCTGCTGTATCAAATGCAGGTGGCTTAGGAATTATTGCAGGAGCTAATGCTCCTGCTAGCCATATTAGAGATGAAATAAAAAAAACAAAAAAGCTTACTAATAAACCATTTGGATTAAATATTATGCTTTTATCAGATAATGCAGATGAACTTGCAGATATAGCTATTGAAGAAGGAGTAAAAGTAATAACTACAGGCGCTGGTAATCCTGGTAAATATATAAATAAATGGAAGAATGCCGATATTATTGTAATTCCTGTTGTAGCTTCAGTTGCTTTAGCAAAAAGGATGGAAAGATGTGGAGCTGATGCTGTTATTGCTGAAGGATGTGAATCTGGGGGGCATATTGGTAAATTAACAACTATGGTTTTATTACCGCAAGTTGTTGATGCTGTAAATATTCCTGTTATAGGTGCTGGCGGTATCGCTGATGGAAGGGGAATAGCAGCTGCATTTATTCTTGGAGCAAGTGCAGTACAAGTTGGAACAAGATTTTTAGCTTCAGAAGAATGTCAAATACATGAAAATTATAAAAATGCAGTTATTAAGGCTAAAGATATCGATACTGTAGTTACTGGAAGATATACTGGACATCCAGTTCAAGTTCTTAAAAATAAACTTGCTAAAGAATATTTAAAGCTTGAAGATAATCATGCAAGTATTAAAGAACTAGATGAACTAGGAAAAGGTGCTTTAAGAAAAGCTGTTATAGAAGGTGATACTGATAATGGTTCACTTATGGCAGGTCAAATTTCTGGAATGGTATCAAAAATACAAAGTGTTAATGAAATAATTAAAGAAATGTTTAATGAATATGAGGACATTAAAGTAAGCTTTAACTCATAGATAAATGGAGGATTTATGAAAATAGCTTTTATTTTTTCAGGTCAAGGAGCCCAATATGTAGGAATGGGAAAAGAGCTATATGATGCTTATCCTGTTTGTAAAAATGTTTTTGATAGAGCTAATGAAGTATTAGGATTCGATATTAAAAATCTTATTTTTAATGGTGAAAAGGAAGAGTTGAATATTACAGAAAATACTCAACCTGCAATTTTAACTACATCAATTGCAATCTTAAACATTTTAAAAGAAAGGGGAATTATAGCTGATATAACTGCCGGATTAAGTTTAGGTGAATATTCCGCTTTAGTTGCAAGTGAAGCTATTGATTTTGATACAGCTCTTAAGCTTGTAAAAAAAAGAGGTCACATAATGCAAGAAGCAGTTCCCCTAGGTATTGGAGCAATGGCCGCAGTTATAGGATTAAGTGAAGATAAAATTAAGTTAATACTAAATAGCATATCTGATGCTGGAACAGTTGAAATTGCTAATTATAATACACCTAATCAAATAGTAATTGGTGGCGAAAAAGATGCTGTAAATTTAGCACAAGTTAAATTAACAGAAGCTGGTGCTAGAAAAGTAATACCTTTAAAAGTTTCTGGTCCATTTCACACATCAATGTTAAATAATGCTTCTAAAAAATTAGGTGAGTATTTAAAAGATATAAAATTCAATGAACCAAAGTTAAAGGTTATTACTAATGTTACTGGAGATTTTATTACTGATAAAAATGAAATTAATTCACTTTTAGAAAAACAAGTTAAATCATCAGTTAAATGGAGTAAGACAATTGAAAAAATGCTTGAAGAAGGTATAGACACATTTATTGAAATTGGTCCTTCTAAAACATTAAGTAGTTTTGTAAAAGAAATAAGCAGAAATAAGAAAGCTAACTTAAATATTTTTAATGTTGAAGATTTAAAATCACTTGATAAAACTTTAGAAGGAGTTGAAATTAAATGTTAAAAGGGAAAAATGTTATAGTTACTGGTGCTACAAGGGGCATTGGAAAAGAAATAGCATTAACATTAGCACAAAATGGAGCAAATATAGCTATTAATTATAGAAACTATAATGATGAAATAGTAGAATTAATTAATGCTCTTAAGGAATTTGGCGCAGACGTTTTAGCTATAAAATGTGATGTAAGTAAATCAAACGAAGTTGAAAACTTTGTTTCAGAAATAAAAAACCACTTTAGTTCAATTGATATATTAGTAAATAATGCTGGAATAACTAAAGATGGTTTAATTTTAAGAATGAAAGATCAGGATTTTGATGATGTATTAAATGTAAATTTAAAAGGTACTTTTAATACTACAAAATTTGTATCCCAAGTTATGTTTAAGCAAAAACATGGGAAAATAGTAAATATATCTTCAGTTGTAGGCTTAATTGGAAATGCAGGTCAAAGTAATTATTCTGCATCTAAGGCAGGGGTAATTGGTTTTTCAAAATCAGTAGCTAAAGAATTAGCATCTAGAAATATAAATATTAATGTTGTAGCCCCTGGATATATAGATACAGATATGACTAAATCATTACCTGATAGGGTTAAAGAGGAAATTTTAAAAAGTATACCTATGAAAAAGATAGGTAATCCTAAAGAAGTTGCTAATTTAGTATTATTTTTATCATCAAATTTATCTGATTATATTACTGGTCAAGTTATAAATGTTGATGGTGGGATGGTAATGGCATAAAAGGGGGGCTAACTTTGAAAAGAAGAGTTGTAGTAACAGGGCTTGGTGCTATAACACCAATTGGAAACAATGTAGGAGAGTATTGGAATGGAATTAAAGAATCTAAGAATGGTATTGATGAAATAACATTGTTTAATCATGAAAATTTAAAAGTTAAAATGGCTGGAGAAGTTAAAGACTTTAATCCAACTTTATATATGGATAGAAAAGAATCTAAAAGAATGGATAGATATACTCAATTTGCTATAGTAGCAGCTACAGAAGCTCTAGATGATAGTAAACTTAATCTTGATAATATAAATAAGCAAAGAGTTGGAGTATTAGTTGGTTCTGGTATAGGAGGATTGTCTACTATTGAAGCTCAAATCAGATCTTTAGTAAATAAAGGCCCTAATAGAGTTGCTCCTTTAACAATACCTATGTCTATATCAAATATTGCATCTGGAGCAATTGCAATTAAATTTGGACTTTTAGGAAGCTCTTTTAGCATTACCTCTGCATGTGCCTCTTCAACACATTGTATAGGGGAAGCTTATAGAAATATTAAGGATGGTTATTCTGATATTATTTTTGCTGGTGGATCTGAAGCATCTATTTGTGAATTTGGAATTTCATCATTTCAATCCCTAACAGCATTAAGTAAAAGTGAAGATAGAAATAGATCATCTATTCCTTTTGATTTAAATAGAAATGGTTTTGTTATGGGCGAAGGTGCTGGAGTGTTAATTTTAGAGGATTTAGAAAGCGCCTTAAAAAGAGGAGCTAAAATTTACTGTGAAATAGTAGGATATGGTACAACAAGTGATGCCTATCATATAACTTCACCATGTCCAGATGGAAATGGAGCTTATAGATGTATGAGAGATGCAATGGCTGACGCTGGCGTTAATTGTACTGAAATTTCTTATATAAATGCACATGGAACAGCAACTGAAATAAATGACAAAGTCGAAACATTAGCAATAAAAAAGGCTTTTGGTGATGACTTTATGAAACCATATGTTAGTTCTACAAAATCTATGACAGGTCATTTACTAGGTGCAGCAGGAGCTATAGAAGCTATTGCATCAATAAAAGCAATAGAAGATAGCTTTGTTCCACCAACAATAAACTACCTTAACCCAGACCCAGAGTGTAATTTAAATCTTGTTGTTAATACAGGTAAAAATGTTGATATTAAATATTCTATGTCTAATTCATTAGGTTTTGGTGGTCATAATGCAACTCTAATATTTAAAAAATGGAGGTAGCTTAAAGTGCTAGACTATAACCAAATTAAGGATTTAATTAAAGAAATAGATTCTTCATCATTAAGAGTATTTGAATTAGAAGATAGTGATATAAAATTAAAATTAAGTAAAAATGATGAAAATAAACCTACTAATGATTTAATTAATGATGTTTCTTTAAGTGAACCATCATTACAATCATCTAATAAAACAACCTTTGAATTAAATACTACAGAAGTTAATGATGAAGCAACTACTCTTGATGAAAATATTACAATTATAAAATCACCATTAGTAGGTACTTATTATTCCTCTTCAAAACCTGGAGGAGATTCCTATGTAACTGTAGGAAGTAATGTAAAAAAAGGTGATGTTTTATGCATTATTGAAGCAATGAAAATAATGAATGAAATAACTTCAGAAGTAGATGGAAAAATTATAGAAGTTTTAAGGGAAGATGAGGATATTGTGGAATTTGGCATGGAGTTATTTAAGATAATTTAATGATAGTTAATTAAGAGAATAAGGAGATAGTTATATGGATATTAATGAAATTAAGGAAATATTGCCTCATAGATATCCTTTTCTATTAATAGATAAAGTAATTAGTATGGAAGGAAATAAAATAGTTGCAATAAAAAATGTTACAGTTAATGAAAACTATTTTCAGGGTCATTTCCCTGCTGAAGCAGTTATGCCAGGCGTATTAATTATAGAAGCGTTAGCTCAAACTGGAGCTGTAGCAATATTAAGTAAAAATGAATTTAAAGGAAAAATTGCATATTTTGCTGGAATAGATAAAGCTAAGTTCAGAAGAAAAGTAATTCCTGGAGATATATTAAGATTAGAAGTTGAGATTACAAAGCTACGTGGACGAGCTGGTATAGGTTATGGAATAGCCTATGTTGATGATAAAAAGGTTTGTGAAGGAGAATTAACCTTCATGGTAGGTTAAATTAAGTGAGGTGCTTTTATGATTAGAAAAGTTTTAATAGCTAATAGAGGAGAAATAGCTGTAAGAATTATTCGTGCTTGTAAAGAGCTTGGAATTAAAACTGTTGCAATTTATTCTGAAGTAGATAAAAATGCTATTCACACTGAACTTGCAGATGAAGCTATTTGTGTTGGAACTTCTAAATCTAAAGATTCTTATCTTAATGAAAGTAATATTTTAAGTGCAGCAGTAATTACTGGCTGCAACGCGATTCATCCAGGTTTCGGATTTTTATCTGAAAATGCAAGTTTTGCAGGAATGTGTGAAGAATGTAATATAAAATTTATAGGTCCTAGTAAAGAAATTATAAATATAATGGGCAATAAATCTATGGCACGAGAAATTATGAAAAATGCAAATATTCCTATAATTCCTGGGAGTGAAGGACTTATTAGAAATTTAGAAGAAGCTAAGTCTGAAGCTAAAAAGATTGGATATCCAGTAATGATTAAAGCTTCCCTTGGTGGTGGGGGAAAAGGAATTAGAGTTGTTCTAAATGAAAATGAATTAGAAAATGCATATTTTACAGCTAAAGCAGAAGCTAAAAATAATTTTAATGATGATTCTGTATACATGGAAAAGTTTATAGAAAACCCTCGTCATATAGAAGTTCAAATATTAGGAGATGCCTTTGGAAATGTAATTCATTTATATGAAAGAGATTGTACAATTCAAAGACGTAATCAAAAGGTTCTTGAAGAGGCACCAGCTATTATTTTAAATGATGAATTAAGAAATAAAATGGGGACTGCAGCCGTTAATGCAGCAAAGGCTGTAAATTATGAAAGTGCAGGAACAATAGAATTTTTACTTGATAAGCATGGTGATTTTTATTTTATGGAAATGAATACTAGAATTCAAGTTGAACATCCAGTAACAGAAATGGTAACTTCAGTGGATATAGTTAAAGAACAGTTGAATATTGCAAATGGAATGGAACTTTCTTTAACTCAAGATAATATTAAAATTGATGGTCATTCAATAGAATGTAGAATTAATGCTGAAAATCCTAAATTAGGATTTGCTCCATCTCCTGGTAAAATTAAATTTTTAAATCTACCTGGTGGAAATGGCGTTAGGGTTGATACTGCTGTTTATAACGGATATACAATTCCTCCTAATTATGATTCTATGATTGCTAAATTAATAGTCCATGGTAAATCAAGAGATGAAGCAATAAAAAAGATGCTCCGTGCATTAGATGAATTTGTTATAGAAGGAATAAATACTAATATAGAATTTCAGATAAGTATATTAAAAAATCAAGCATTCCGATTAGGAACTTATGATACAAGTTTTATAAGCAAGGAATTTAAACTGTAAGTTGGTGATATTATGAAAATTTTTAAAAAGAAAAACTATGGAGTAATTAATATTTCTTCTATTGATAATAAGTATATTCCAATAGTACCTGATGGAGCTTGGGTTAAATGTGATTACTGTGGGAAAATATTGTATAAAAAGGATTTAGAAAATAATTATTTTATTTGTAATAATTGCGGTAGTAATTTTAGATTATCTGCTTATGATAGATTACGATTTACTTGTGATGAAGGATCATTTATAGAGTTTAACAAAAATATGGAAAGTAATAATCCTATGAATTTTCCAGGTTATGAAAAAAAACTAAATAAAAATAAGAATATATCTGCACTTACAGAAGCAGTAGTAACTGGAAAATGCTTAATTAACGGTAATGCTGCAATGATTTGTATAATGGATTCTCATTTTATGATGGGAAGTATGGGAACTGTTGTTGGTGAAAAAATTACATTAGCAATTGAAAAAGCTATTGAAGAAAAGTTACCAATAATAATATTTACTGCTTCAGGTGGTGCTAGAATGCAAGAAGGAATTTTATCATTAATGCAAATGGCAAAGGTTAGTTCGGCATTAGCTAAACTCAATGAAGCTGGATTACTTTATATAACAGTACTTACTGATCCTACTACAGGTGGAGTAACAGCAAGCTTTGCAATGCTTGGGGATATAATTTTATCTGAACCTAAATCTTTAGTTGGATTTGCGGGAAGAAGAGTAATAGAAGGTACAATTAAAGAAAAGCTTCCTGATAACTTTCAAAGCGCTGAGTTTTTATTAGAAAAAGGTTTTGTTGATAATATAGTAAAAAGAGAAGAAATGAAAGGAGTACTTTCATTATTATTAGAGCTTCATAAGCCTATAGGAGGTGACTTTATTGACCAAGGCAATTAAGGCATGGGATAGACTTTCTATTGCAAGAATGCTTGAACGACCAAATGCAGAAGAATATATAAAGTTAATTTTTGACAATTTTTTTGAATTACATGGAGATAGGAAATATGGAGATGATAAATCTATAATAGGTGGAATAGGCTTTTTAGATAAAATCCCTGTTACTATAATAGGAATTCAAAAAGGCAAAAATTTAAAAGAAAACATGGAACGAAATTTTGGTTCTCCCTATCCAGAGGGATATAGGAAATCTCTTAGATTGATTAAGGAAGCTGAAAAGTTTAATAGACCAGTAATTTGTTTTATTAACACATCAGGAGCTTATTGTGGAGTAGAAGCAGAAGAGCGTGGCCAAGGTGAAGCAATTGCAAGAAATCTATTTGAAATTGCAAGAGTTAAAGTTCCTATAATTTCAATTATAATAGGTGAAGGTGGAAGTGGAGGTGCAATTGCGCTAGCTTGTGGTGATAAAGTATGGGCTTTAGAAAATTCAGTTTATTCTATTTTATCACCTGAAGGTTTTGCATCTATATTATTAAAGGATTCATCTAAAGCAAAGGAAGTTGCTGAAATAATGGGAATAACTTCTTACGATTTACTTAATAAGGGTATAATTGAAAAAATAATAACTGAGCCTTCTGGTGGAGCTCAAAATGATATAAAATCAGTTGTTAAAGAATTAAAAAGTTCTTTAATAGTTGAAATTAATAATTTAAAATCACTTGATATAAATGATCTTTTAGAAAAAAGATATAATAGATATAGAAAATTTTTTTAATTAAATAGATATTTAAAGAAGCAAGTTAAATTTAATAACTTGCTTCTTTGTTTTAAGGTAATTATACAGAGGTATGTGTAGCTCAACATACAAAATGTATCTACATTAATAATTATTACCAGTTTTTTCGTTTTATACACTTTAATTTTAAAAAAATTAATATTATAAAATTTTAACATTATTGTAATATTAATTAATAGCAACTATATGAGAATATTATGAGTTTTTTGATATTATATATTATATGGTATAAATTAAATTTTATGATTATTGTAATTGATTTTAGGAGGTTATAAAATGACAAATTCAATAAAGGATGCAATATTTTATCATATATATCCTCTAGGGTTTTGTGGAGTAATAAATAACAAAGAAAAATCCACCAAAAATCTTGGATTAAATAAAATTGATAAAAATTGGATAAATCACTTTAACGACTTAGGTATAAACTCAATTTATTTTGGACCACTTTTTCAATCAACTTATCATGGTTATGATACAATTGATTACCTAAAAATAGATAATCGCTTGGGTACAAATGATGATTTTAAAAAATTAGTTTTTAAATTACATGAAAATAATATAAGTGTAATTTTAGATGGAGTTTTTAATCATGTAGGACGGGATTTTTGGGCTTTTAAAGATGTTCGAAATAAAAAATCAAATTCTATTTATTCCTCTTGGTTCAATATTAATTTTAATGGCAATAGTCATTATAATGATGGCTTTTATTATGAAGGTTGGGAAGGACATTATGATTTGGTTAAATTAAATTTATATAATCCTGAAGTTAAAAATTATTTATTTACTGTTGTAAAAACATGGATTGATGAATTTGATATAGATGGAATAAGATTAGATGTTGCTTACTTATTAGAAAAAAATTTTATAAGAGAATTACGTAAAAAAACTGATTCTTTTAAGAAAAACTTTTGGTTAATGGGTGAAATGATACATGGAGATTATAATACTATTGTTTCTCCTGAAATGCTTCATTCTGCAACTAATTATGAATTATATAAAGGATTATATTCAGGGCATAATGATAAAAATTACTTTGAAATTGCTTATTCATTGAATAGAGAATTTGGTGATTATGGTATTTATAAGAATATAAATTTATACAACTTCGTAGATAATCATGATGTAAATAGAATTGCTACCATGGTAGCAAATAAAAAATATTTAAATAATATTTATACAATACTATTTACTATTCCTGGAGTTCCATCAATTTATTATGGAAGTGAATGGGGAATTGAAGGTGATAGAAAAATTACAGATTTAAATCTTAGACCAGAGATTTTTCTTGAAAAATATGAAAAGAATGAATTTGCAAAAAAAATAGAAAAGGAAATCTCTCAATTAATTTCAATTAGAAAGTCTAATATAGAGTTAACTCACGGAAACTATAAAGAAATTTTAGTTAAAAATAAGCAATTTATATTTGGACGTTGCTATAATGATAAATGGATATTAGTAGTATTAAATCTTGATGATAAAGATGAAATTCTTGAATTCAATGTACCTTTTAGCAACAAATCATTAATTAATTTAAAAAATACAAACGAACATTTTACTACTTTTAATAACAAACTACAACTTAATATACCTGCTTTTAGTAATAAAATATTAAAAGTTGAATAGTATAAAACACCATATTAGATATAAAAATAGAATAAGTTTTATATCTAATATGGATTTTCTTATTTTTAAAAATTAATTATAATTTTACTTTTTTGTAAATAGTTTATTAATACTATTGACAATATATTTTTAGGTAGTAAAATAATTATTAGAGTGTTAGCACTCGTTAATATAGAGTGCTAATAATTACTTTTTAGATTAAAAAGGAGAGAATTTTATGGAAACAAAACAATTTAAAGCAGAATCTAAGAGATTATTAGATTTAATGATTAATTCAATTTACACACATAGAGAGATCTTCTTAAGAGAGCTTATATCAAATGCAAGTGATGCAATTGATAAAATATATTATAAAGCTTTAGTAGATGATAGCATAAGCTTTAATAAAGATAATTATTTTATTAAAATATCTCTAGATAAAGCTTCTAGAACAATAAAAATAAGTGATACTGGAATAGGAATGACAAAGGAAGAATTAGATGATAATTTAGGAGTTATTGCTAAAAGTGGTTCATTAAAATTCAAAAAAGAAAATGAAATTAAAGAGGGTTATGATATTATAGGACAATTTGGTGTAGGTTTTTATTCTTCATTTTTAATTGCTGATAAAGTTACTGTTATAAGTAAGGCATTTGAAAGTAATGAGGCTTATAAATGGGAATCATCAGGAGTTGATGGATATGCAATAGAACCATGTTCTAAGGAATCTGTAGGAACAGATATTATTTTACACGTTAAAGAAAATAATGAAGATGAAAACTTTGATGAATATTTAGAAGAATATAAAATTAAAGCATTAATAAAAAAATATTCTGATTTCATACGTTACCCAATCAAAATGGATTTAACTGAGAGAAAACTTAAAGAAGGTTCAGAAAATGAATATGAAGATGTTATTGAAGAAAAAGTAGTAAATAGCATGGTTCCTATTTGGAGAAAAAATAAAAATGAGCTTACTACAGAAGATTATGATAATTTCTATAAAGAAAAACATTATGGATTTGATAAACCATTAAAGCATATTCATTTAAGTGTTGATGGAACAATTAGCTATAATGCAATTTTATATATTCCAGAAAGCATGCCTTATGATTTCTATACAAAGGATTATGAAAAAGGCTTAGAACTTTATTCTAATGGTGTAATGATTATGAATAAGTGTTCTGATTTATTACCTGATTATTTTGGATTTGTTAAAGGGATAGTTGACTCTGAAGACTTATCTTTAAATATTTCAAGAGAAATCTTACAACATGATAGGCAATTAAGATTTATAGCTAAAAATATTAAAAATAAAATTAAAAATGAGCTTGAAAAAATGCTTAAAAATGATAGAGAAAATTATGAAAAATTCTATAATTCATTTGGAAGAACTCTTAAGTTTGGTGTATATGATAATTTTGGAGCTGAAAAAGATGTACTTCAGGATTTATTAATGTTTTATTCATCAAAAGAAAAGAAAATGGTTACTTTAGATGAATATGTAACAAGAATGTCAGAAGATCAAAAATATATTTATTATGCAGTTGGTGAATCTATTGATAGAATAGAAAAACTTCCTCAAACAGAGTTATTATTAGATAAGGGGTACGAAATCTTATACTTTACTGATGATATTGATGAGTTTGCTATTAAGATATTAATGCAGTATAAAGAAAAAGAATTTAAGTCAGTTTCAAGTAGTGATTTAGGTATTGAAAATAATGATGCGGAATTAAAGGAAGAGGAAAATGATGCAGAAAATAAGGTATTATTTGAATCAATGAAAGAAATTTTAAAGGGTAAAATTAGTGCAGTTAAGATTTCTAAAAGATTAAAAAACCATCCTGTATGCTTATCAAATGAAGGTGATTTATCAATTGAAATGGAAAAAGTATTAAATCAAATGCCTAATTCTCAAGGCATAAAAGCTGATAAGGTTCTTGAAGTAAATGCTAATCATGAAGTATTTAAAGTATTAAAAGATGCTTATGAGCATGATAAAGATAAATTAAGTTTATATACTAACCTTTTATATAATCAAGCTTTATTAATTGAAGGATTAAGCATTTCAGATCCAGTAGAATTTACTAATGATATTTGCAAGTTAATGAAGTAATTAAATTTAATAAGAGGGTATATGCTATTTTCTGAATACACCCTCTTATTTTATTATTAATATTTAAATTTAACGCTAATTTCTTTAATTTCACCTTTAGAATTTTTTCTAATTGTTTTTTAGTAATAATTTATATTCATTGAACAAATAAGTTTTACAATCACTATTATTATCTTGTATAATCAAGCTTGTAGAACCATAAAATTATAACTAATGAAAATTTGAATAATGTTGGAGGATGAGTATGAGTATAAATGAAAATTTATTAAATGAAAAGATAAATCAATTAAAAAAAGGGCTTGAAATTATAGGTGCTGATAAAAAATTATATAGTAAATCTAATAGTGATATTATAAATAATATTTTAGAGATGGCTTTTAATGGAGACAGTATAAAGTTTACAATTGAAAATTCAGACTATACTATTGATGAATTAATTAAATGTAAACAAGCTTATGAAAAGCATTTTTTAAAGAATAAATCAACTACTTTAAATTCTATTGTATATAAAATAAAAAAATATGATACTTCTTTAGATTCTTTAATAAGAAAATATAAAAAAACTAGAGGATTAGAAGAATATAATAAGATATATGCAGGAATAAATAGAACTTATAGACTTGATATAAATAAATTACTCTTATCAAGTATAGTTAATATTGAAAATATATCTGATTTAGATGAACAAGAACAATATTATGGAGATTACTTAAATCAAAAGAGAAAACAAATAATTGATGGTGTAGTAAGTAAGGTAGGGATAGTTTAATCTATCCCTTTAAACACCTTTATTATTAAAATCAGGTACAAACTCTTCTGTATCAGTTCCCCCACCTTGAATAAATCCATTTTTTACACCAATAGATAATGCATAATTTATTAAAGAATCATATAATTTAGGATTCACAGATTTGTTGATTTCTGGATAATCTTTTGCGTTATATAATGGAGTGTATTGATTCATTAAAGAAATAAATACATGATCTCCAAAATTATTATAAATTGAATCTATAACCTTTTTAGAATCAAATAATAATCCAGGTAACATTAAATGTCTTACAATTACACCTTTTTTCATTATATTATTTTCATCAAATACAGGCTCACCAACTTGTTTAATCATTTCTGAAATAATTTCAATTACATTTTTTGAATATCCTTTGATTTTAGAATATTTAATAGAATATTTATCATCAAAATATTTGAAATCGGGAAGATAAATATCAATATAACCATTTAAAGCTTTAATTGTTTCTAAAGTATCTGTTGAATTAGTATTATATACTATTGGTAATATTAATCCCTTTGATTTAGCAATTTTTATTGATTCAATTATTAATGGAACATAATGTGTTGGAGTAACTAAATTGATATTGTTTGCTCCTTTATTCTGAAGTTCTATAAAAATTTCAGCAAGTCTTTCTATAGTAACTTGTTTTCCAAAACCATTTTGAGAAATTTTATGATTTTGACAAAAAACACATTTTAAATTACAATTTGAAAAAAAAACCGTACCAGATCCCTTTGCCCCTGAAATACATGGTTCTTCCCAAAAATGTAAATCCGCACGTGCTATTTTTATAATGTTATCAGTTTTACATACCCCAATAATATTTTTATTTCTATTTATATTGCAATTTCTAATGCATAAATTACAGTTATCTAACATATCAATATTGTTCATATTTAATACCTCTTAATTTTAAGTTACTTTTATCAAAAAATAATTAATTAAAAGTATAGCAATTTATACTGAATTTATCAATTTAAAGTAGTATATAGTTATTTAGTATTAATTGTGATATAATTGTTCCATAATCAATATGTGAGAGGTGCAAGATGAATACAGTAACTGTTATAATAAATGATGTGGAATACAATTTAAGAGGAAAAGAAGACGAAAAATATTTGTTAGACGTTGCAGCTTATGTTGATACTAAAATTAAAGAAATTTCAGGAACTAATAAAAAACTTAGTACAAGCTCTGCTGCAGTATTAACTGCTGTAAATATAGCCGATGAACTTTTTAAATGTGATTTAGAAATTGGAGATATAACAAAGAAAAAAAATTCTCTTGAAGAACGTCACTTAACTCTTAAAGAGCGTTTAAGAGAATTAAAAATAGAAATAGATGAAACTACAAAAGCTAGAACTGCAGAAGTAGAATCTTTAAAATCTACAATTAGTCAGTTAGAGGAAACAGTAAAAGAGTTTGAGAAAATAAAATCATTAAATCTTAAATTATCTAAAAAAATTGATGAAATAACAAAATCAAACAATGATTTAAATGCAGAAAATAATTATTTAAATGCAGAAATTGAAAAATTAACTGAATCTAAAAATCAAGAAATTGAAAGATTAACTAAAACTAAAAATGAGGAAATTAAAACTTTAACTGAGTCTAAAAATCAAGAGGTTGAAAAGCTAACTGAATCTAAAAACAAATTAGAAACTAAGATTAAAAATCTTACAGAAGAAATAAATAGTAAAATTGAAAAAGAAAAATTCAATGAAGTATTAAATAAACTTCAAAAAACTCAAAAAATAAATATTATGCTTAGTGATGAAAATGATGATTTAAAAGAAAAAGTTGAAAATTATAATATAAAAATTAATGATTATTCTTCTGAAAACTCAAAGCTTAAAGAAAATGTTAATACCTTAAATGAATCTATTAAATGTAAAGAAGCTGAACTTGAAGAATTTAAAGAGTTAAATGCAAAACAAAGCTTAGAAGAAAAAGTTTCTTTAGAAAATAAAATATCATCTTTAGAAAAAGATTTAAAAGATGCCTTAAATAAAAAGGAATTATTTAAATCACGTAACAGAGAAATTAATTTCCAATTACAAAACTTTAAATATAAAGTTTTAGATTTAGAAAAGAAATTAATAGATAGTCAATTTAAATTAGCTGTTGAAAAAAGAGAAAAGAATCCACTATTAAGATAAGTCTGTTCAATATATGAGCAGACTTATCTTAATTAATATGGTAAAACACTTTTAATTATGTTATAACAATAAGTAGTTTATTAATGAAATACAATTAATATTGATTATATTTCATCTAGTTAATTTTTATACAAAAGACAACTTAATTTTTAAAACTTAGGAGAGATTTTTATGAATAAAATAGAAATTTTAGCACCAGCTGGAAGTATGGAAAGCATGTATGCAGCTATTAATAAAGGTGCTGATGCTGTTTATTTAGGAGGAAATAAATTTTCAGCAAGAGCATATGCATCAAATTTTGATAATGAAAATATGCAAAAAGCAATAGATTATGCTCATAGTTATGGTGTAAAAGTTTATGTTACAATAAATACTATATTAAAAGAATCTGAAATTGAAGAAGCTGTAAAATATGTAGGCTATCTTTATGAAATAGGTGCTGATGCATTGATAATACAAGATTTAGGATTATTTAAAAGAATAAAAGAAGAATATGAAGATTTTGAAATTCATGCATCTACTCAAATGACAATACATAATGGAGAAGCTGCTATATACTTCAAAGAAAAGGGATTTCATAGATTAGTTTTATCAAGAGAAATGTCATTTGAAGAAATTAAACATATATCTACTGATTTAATGATTGAAACTGAAATGTTTGTTCATGGTGCTATATGTGTAAGTTATTCTGGTCAATGCTTAATGAGCTCTATTATTGGCGGAAGAAGTGGTAATAGAGGAAGATGTGCTCAACCTTGCAGAATGGAATACACATTACAAGGTGAAAAATCTGGTGAGCAAAAGGGATATTTATTAAGTCCAAAAGATATGTGTACAATAGAAGATGTAAAAGATATTATTGATACAGGCACATATTCATTAAAAATTGAAGGAAGAATGAAAAGACCAGAATATGTTGCAGGTGTTGTTGACAATTATAGAAAAGCTGTAGATAAAGTTATTCTAAAAAAGAAATATAATGAGCATGAAGGGAAAGAACAGTTATTACAATTATTTAATAGAAGCGGATTTACTAATGCTTACTTAAAAAGTAATCCAGGTAAAGATATGATGAGTTTTAATTCTCCAAAAAACTCTGGTGTACCATTAGGACAAATTGAAAAAAGTGGTGAAATTAAGCTTAAAACTTCTATAGCTTTAGGAGATGGCGTTCGTAATAACGATAAAGGGTTTTCAATTAGCAAAATTTTATTAAATGGAAAAGAAGAAGCTAAAGCTAATAAAGGTGATATAGTTAAGATATTCCCTATTAATTATAAGCCAGGCGACTTCCTTCATAAGAGTTTAAATAAAGAACTTTTTGATGAATTAGAAGATTACATAAAGCCATATTCAAAAAAAATAACTTTAAATGCCACAGTAAAGTTTGCTGTAAATTCACCAGTAGCATTAAATATAAATTATAAAGGTAAAGAATATACTTATACTGGTGAAATAATTCAAAAAGCTGAAAAGCGACCTTTAGATAAAGAACGTATAAGAGAAGCATTAATGAAATCTGGAGATGTACCATTTAAATTAAATATTGTTGATTTTACAGAATTTGAAGATGGATTTATGAGAATTTCAGATTTAAATAACTTAAGAAGAGATGCAATAGAAAACCTTATTAAGAATATTTGTAAGGAATCTAGAAGAAGACGTCCTGCAAAAAAGAACATCGTAGTAGAAAAGACAAAATCAACAAATGATTGTCCAACTGAATTATATAGTTGTGTAACAAAAGAACAATTAAAAGCATTATTAGAATGTAATGTTAAAAATATAGCTTTTGATATTTTTAGTAGAGAAGCAAATGCATTAAGATTTTCTGATATAATTGATACTTTTGAAAAATATAATGGTAATATTAACTTATATATAAAAACTTCTTCTATTATAAAGGGGGAATTTGATAAGGTATGTACTGTTATAGAAAAAGTAAAATCATATATTAAAGGAATTATTACTTCTAATATAGGAATAATCCATTTATACAGAAATTCACTTCAAATAATAGGTGATTATAAACTTAATATTATGAATACACAAAGTTTAGAATTTTATCAATCTGAAATATCTATTCCAACACTAAGCATGGAGCTTAATAGAACTGAAATCAAAGATATTTTACGTAAAAATAAGGGCAATAATGCTTATGTTATTTATGGAAAACCAGAACTTATGATAAGTGAATATTGCCCAATTGGAAGTACATTTGGAGGAAGAAAAACTAATGTTGATTGTAATGCTATATGTACTAGAGACAAATTTACTTTAATAGATAGAGTAAATGAAAGATTAAGAGTTATGACCGACTTATTCTGTAGAAGTTATATTTTAAATCCAGTACCATTAAATCTTTTTGATGAAAGAACTTACCTTAAAGAAGCTGGAATTAAAACTTTAAGATTTGATTTTAGAGATGAAAGTTATGAAGAAGTTAAAAATGTTTATAATATGTATTTAGGTAAAATGGAATATGATAAATCTAATTATACAAAAGGACAATTTAGAAGGGGTATAGAATAAGTTAGGAGGGTTTTATGAGAACATTAAACATAGTGGTGATAATTCTTGTATTTATTTTTGGTATTTATCAAATGCGTAATGCATCTTCTGTATTAAATACAGATTGGTTTAAAAATTTAAATTATAATGATAAACTAAAAACAACTTCAATAGTTAAGGGGAATTGGAAAATAAGTATAATCTTATTATCAATTGTTGTTTGTGAAATGCTAATTTTAATTTCATCATTTATTGGTAAAACTCACTATTATGAGAACATTATTAATATTTCAGTATTGATTATAAGTATAATAGTTACAATTTCATTAATCATTAATAATCAAAAGCTAAATAAGGATTTAAAAAAATAGCATTTATTAATAGGAGAAATTTATGAAAGAAAGAACGTTAAGAATTTTAGAATTTAATAAAATTAAAAATAAATTGAGAAATTATGCAGTAACTAGCGGAGGAAAGGAACTTATAGATAATCTTACACCATATGGTTCTGTTTTTGAAGTAGAAAAAAAATTAGAAGAAACAAATGAAGCCTTAGATATATTAATTAGAAAAGGAACTCCTCCTTTTGAAGGATTATATGAAACTAAAGAAGAACTTGAAAGAGCAGGAAAAGGTGGAGTATTAAATCCAGG
>OJMJ01000411.1_pt1 | contig 21733 bp, 10 predicted proteins | sample 1597181 | NCBI WGS metagenome assembly OJMJ01 (sample SAMEA2452126, study PRJEB22498) | human gut metagenome | biome: human feces; feature: human gut; material: feces | place: Australia | collected 2012
CAGCAGCTGCCCTCGAATATGGCGACTACGCCATCACAGAGGCTGGATTCGGTGCTGACCTCGGTGCAGAGAAGTTCTACAACATCAAGTGCCGCAAGACCGGTCTGCAGCCAGACCTTACCGTTCTCGTTGTTACTCTCCAGGCATTGAAGATGCACGGTGGCGTGGCTCTGGAAGACATCAAGAAGCCTAACATAGCAGGAATGGAAGCTGGTTACTGGAACCTCGACAAGCACGTGAAGAACCTTCAGAGCTTTGGTCAGACCGTTGTCATCGCCTTCAACAAGTTTGCTACTGATACCGACGAGGAGATTGAGGTTTTGCGCAAGCACTGTGAGGAGATGGGTTGCGGATTTGCTGTTAACAGTGCCTTCGCCGAAGGTGGCAAGGGTGCGATGGAGTTGGCAGAACTCGTAGTGAAGACCATTGACGAGCGTCCATCTGCTCCTCTCTATTTCACTTATGCTGACGAAGATTCTGTAGAAGAGAAGATTGAGAAGGTAGCATTCAACCTGTATGGTGCCGGCAGCGTAACCATGAGCGATTCTGCAAAGGCTATGATTGATGAAATCAAGAAGTTGGGTGCAGAGAAGTTCCCTATCTGTATTGCCAAGACCCAGTACAGCTTCTCTACCGATGCCAAGGCTTACGGTCCTACAGAAGGCTTCGAACTCCACGTTCGCGACATCACCCTGAACATGGGTGCTGAAATGATCGTAGTCATCGCCGGTCCTATCATGCGTATGCCTGGTTTGCCAAAGAGCCCACAGGCTGAGCGTATTGATGTGGTTAATGGTGAAATTACTGGTCTTTCTTAAGTCCCACAGATTTCACAGATTCACACAGATTTTTATATAAAACAGTTCGCCCTGAAAGAGCAAAAGCGTTCGATAGACAATACTTTTGCCTTTCAGGGCGATTTCTTATCTCATACTGAATTCACAACCGCAATATAGCTGGTTATAGAATTCATTCTCTTTCAATAATTCTCCACGGCGATTCTGCAAACCGCCCTTTCTCCAATTCATATCCCACCACTCTACATCCGGACAACCTTCTACGGCGAGATGTCCGGCTGCATCTATCTGCTGGATATTCTTCCATCTCGAAGAAGCCAGAGTAGTGGTAAGCAGATGGAATCCATGCTCCTGAGCATACCTAGCCGCATGCGTCAAACGATACCGGAAACACATCGAGCAACGGCTTCCCCTTTCAGGCTCCAGCTCCAATCCCTTGATGGTAGCCAACCATTCCTCATGGTCATACTCATCCTCTACATACGGAACCCCCTGCGCTTCCAGGAAGCGCATCAGCTCGTGCTTGCGAATCTCAAACTCCTGTAAGGGATAAATGTTACTGTTGCTGAAATATACCGTCGGCTTCATGCCGTTGCGAAGCATACACTCTACAATCGCTGACGAACAAGGCGCACAGCAGGCATGCAGCAACACTTCATGTCCTTCTGCCTTGCTACCATCAGGAAGCGATAGCTTCACGAATTTATATTGTTCTTCTACTGGAATCTTCATTTTACTTGGAACTTTTTACTTTGAACTTGGAACTTGGAACTTTGAACTTTATGATTAGTTTTCCTTTCTTCCATTTCACTGGAAATAAAGAGAGGAGAAAAGGGATATTGGGAAGAGGCATAAAAAAAACAAATGGAGTACAGTCGTCTCGACACCCCCCATTTGCCCAAATATATGCGAAAACTAGTGCAAAGGTACTATTTTTATTCGTATTCACAAAAGTTTCGGCAAATATTTACCACAATCTTTGTGTTTTAAGAGAGTATTTGTATTTTATTAACTTTTGCCTATCATTTTAAAGTCCTTTTTAACGTTATTACCGTCATCTCAGGCCATGCTCCCAATCGGAACGGGAAGGAACCGCCGATGCCCGATGAAACGTTCAGCATCTGACTGCCTTTGCGATAAACACCACCCCACTCCTTGAATGCCATGCGGGCTGGTGTCCACTTGCCTATCTGCAACTGTCCAGCATGCGTATGTCCTGCCAGCGTCAGCTGGATAGGTCTGCCCCATACTTCTCTGCGCCAGTGATGTGGATCATGAGTCAGAAGAATCCTGAACCCTTCCTTCTTCAGTCCCTTCATCGCCTTTGGCAATTTGCTACGGTTGCTGAAAGGAGGCTGCCCCGCATTCTCCACACCGATGATATCGATGGAAGCCATACCATGACTCACGGTATAGTGCTCGTTCATCAACTGATGCCAACCCAACTGGCATTGATAGTTATAGAGCAGCTTCCAGTTGTTTCTCAGTCCTGCTATCGTATGATTGTTGCCATACTCGCAGTAATCATGGTTTCCCCATACCGAGAAGATGCCATCGTGGGCATGCAGCTGTTTCAGCGTTTCCAGATAAGGCTCCACCTCCCTGGCATCATTGTTCACCAGATCGCCCGTAAAGAGCATCATGTCCGGTTCCTCATTATTGGCTGCATCCACCACCTTCTGCACGAAGTCACTATCCTTCGGGAAAGAACCCAGATGAAAATCGGTGAAATGCAACAGACGGTAACCGTCAAAGTAAGGTGGAAGGTCGGACGATTCATAGGTTACGTACCGTATCTCCAACCGCTTCCAACCCTCAATGAATCCGAAGGCAAACCATCCCATCAGCGCCAGCGCCGGAAGGAGGGCAAAGAACCACGGCAACATGAAATCGAAGAGGATGAACACCACCTTTGGCATCACCGAAAACAGAATCGTAGTGAAGAGGATGCGGACGGAGAGCTTATGGAAGAAGCCCATCTGCAGCCCTACCTCTGCTAGCAGAAGCAGCAAGGAAGGCACCCACCATAGAATGGCTAGCGCCAAAGGCCACCCGCTCACTCCCAGATGCCAGAGCCAGATGTCGGGCAAGAGAGCAAGCCCTGCCATACCTACTATATATAAGAAGGATCTGAATATCCTTTTAATTATCTTTTTCATTTACCTGTTCAAGTATTTCTACGGTGCAAAGGTACATAAAAATCTGCTTAACCGTTCATGTTTGTAGATGTTTAACTTTATTTTTTTTGCCAATTCATCAGATTGCAGTATCTTTGCAAGCCGTAAACTGTAAAAAACATCATCAATAAATATGGCAAGAAGACTCAGAAAGAAAAGAATAGCTATCATATTGCTCACATTCACGGCCATCGTCGCATGGTCTACACATAGTTGCGTATCGCGCTGCACCTCATCTTCGGATAAGGAGAAGGCAAAGGATACGCTCCCCAAGGCTCATATCAACGATTCCATCAGCAATGCCCTCACCGAGGGAAAGGAATATCACAAGATGGATTCGCTCGTGGAGAGATACCTCAAGCGATGGGAAATCAACGGTGCACAGCTCGTCATCACCCGCAACGACTCCCTGCTCTATGCCCGCGGTTTCGGATGGGCAGACAAGGAGAGGGGCATCCGAATGGAACCGAACATGCTGATGCGCTTCGCTTCCATTTCCAAGCTCATCACCGCCGTAGGCATCATGAAACTGCAGGAAATGAAGAAGCTCAAGATGAACGAGAAGGTATTCGGACCGAAGGGAATCCTGAACGATACCACCTACAATAACAGTATCAAGGACCAGCGCTACTACAACATCACCGTAGAACAGCTGCTGCGCCATCAGGCAGGTTTCAACAACTATGCCGGCGACCCGGTATCCTCTACCCGCTACATCATGATGCAGAACCATCTCACTACTCCTCCTGACCATAAGACCCTGCTCAAGATTCTCCTGAAGCGCCATCTGGGTTATACGCCGGGCGAGGGCAAATGCTACAGCAATCTGGGCTACATGATCCTCTCCATGATCATCGAGAAGAAGAGCAGAATGAAGTATGAGAACTTCATGCAGAAGTACGTGCTCCAGCCTGCCGGATGCTACGACATGCATATTGCCGGCACCTACTACAAGGACCGCCGTCCTAACGAGACGAAATATTACATGCACCAGGGCAGCATCCCGGTATATGAATACAACAACAGTGGCAGAATGGTAGAAAAGTGTTATGGCGATACCGACCTTCCTCGCCTCTCAGGTGCCGGAGCATGGTGTGGTTCAGCAGCCGAACTGAGCCGTCTCATCGCCAGCATCGACGGTCTGCCTCATGTCAAGGACATTCTCAGCCAGAAGAGCATCCAGTTCATGACCACCGAGCAGCCCGACCATCAGTATTCCATCGGTTGGAACTACACTCCAAAGAGCAATCGTCCGTGGATTCGTACCGGTTCTCTTGCCGGCACCTCTGCCATTGTCCTGAAGTACCCCGACGGCCAGTGCTGGATTCTCATCACCAACACCTCCACCTGGAAGGGTCACGGCTTCAGCAACGACACCGTGACATTCTTTGAGAAGCTCCGCAAGCAGTTCATGGCAGATATGCCGAAGAAGGATTTGTTCATATAGAGTAAGGAAGAAAAAGTTGGTGCATAACAGATGGTCACCGCTCGCACAACACTTGTTGTGCGAGCGCATATCAGCTGTTATGCAAGCGCACAACAGCTGTTGTGCGGCCGGAGATACTAAATAACTCAGAAATATATCCTGTCTTTTCCGACAATATATCTTTAATATACGAATAAAAGAGGGTGCATCATAAATTCATGATACACCCTCTTTTCGTTTTTTATCAACTATTATAAACTTGTCAAACCAAGCTTCTCCTATCTTACGGCAACCTTCTGTCCCATAGCCTGAGCACAGGACTGGGTGGATGCCTTTACGATATATACTCCGGATGGTACACGGAGAATCATTCTCTGCTTATCAGGCAACTGATAGCTGTGAACCCTCTTGCCATCCAATGTAAATACCTCTACCCTACCCAACTTCTCACCATTCAAGGCAGAAACAACAATCATGCCTGGAGCTGGCGAATAAACCTTCAACTGATTACTTTCAGCCTCAGCCTCAATCTGCTGAATACCGGTAGTACCACGAGTCTGGGTCAGGAAGTATCTGCCATGCTCATTTGCCTGAATGCTCACCTCATTGCCATCCTGCAACTCGGTATACTGTCCGTTGGCAGCATCATAGAGATAAAGCGGAGCATCGAGCTTGGCGACACCCTTGAAGTCAAGGTTCACCATTTCATTCTTCTCCCCATTCTCCATGATGACACCCATTGGCATCCATTCAATCTTAGGAGTAGCATTCACAGCCACAGCCTGAGAACCAGCCACGGTATAAACCTGCGGAATACCACTCAGGTTCTGATCGCACAGAAGATCCACATCCTCCTGCTCATCATAATCATCAGAAGCCTCTTCTCTCACGGCAATACGAGCCTTCGAACACTGTCCCTTAGCATTTTGAGCCGATACATTCACATCTTTGAGATAATCAGAAGCAATGATGATACCAGAAGAGAGCAGACGGTCTACATACATCGCAGAAGTGAACTTCACCTCACTGACAGAAGCATCATTCTTCTTGACAAAGAACGACTGTGTAGGCTGGATAACGAAATCCTTACTACTTAAATCTGTAGAAGAAACGCTTCTTACTGCATCTCCTTCAATCAGCCACACTGCATTCTGCAATCCTGTATTCACCTCGAAGAACTTCTTCAGAGAGATAGAACAGGTATATGGATTAGCCACGAGATAGAAACCGCTGTTGTTATCCGTTCCGAGCGTCTGAACCATCTGAGCAAGATGCTTTTCCTCATTGTTGTAAGCAACGAGAAGTTTGCCATGGCCAGCATTCTTCGCAACCGGTATCTTGCTTGAAGAAGGCTTTGAACCTGTATAATCGAAGTACTGGTATTCCTTATCTTCCTTTGGCAAACGAAGAAGCGCATTCTTAGTCTGATCCTTAGGCAAGAGCGCATTACCAGCCTTGATAGCAAAGCCTCCGAAAGTACCATCTGCGGCATAGCTCTCATCCACCTTATTATATACGTGGCTCCAATAGCCGAGATTGAGATTCATATCATCAGTCTTTGCACCTTCAGGATAATGAGATGCAGGATAACTCTCAGGTGTGATCTCCTCTACTCCACTCTTCATCCAGGCTCTCTGATAAACCGGATACTTGCTTCGGCTATACACATCAGCTTTTCCATCAGCAGTCTTATCCGTAAACTTGATGTCCGTAAATGCCTTGGTTTCCTGTCGTCCATTACTTGTTGGCACATACATATCGCCGGCGTAGATATACTGCAGAGGCGAAGCCATGGTGTACCACTTGTTAGGCACCAGCTCCTTCTCTACCCAAGCCTTGTCATATACAAGATAGCACTGATCACGAAGCTCGCCCTGAGGTTTGAAGTAAATCTGATGACAGGTATTGCCATAGAACTTCTCGCACTTCAGATTACCATCTGTATCCAATCCCTTATTGGCATCTGCCTCATTCCAGAACGCCATGATGTCATACTGGATATACTTCGTAGCCTCATTACCCTTACCATTGGTGAGTTTGGTAGCAATCTGATTGCTTCTACGATAAACGATATTACCGAGGTCAGGGAATGGCAAACCCTTCAAGTTATCAATAGTAACCTTAGTAAACTTCATTGGCACATAGCTATTCTGGGTAGGAATAGCCACCTTTGGTGTAATACCGTATGCATTACCATAAGCCTGATAATCAGGATACTCATTATCATACAATTCAGTAGAAGAAGAGCGATGCCAGTTATCATCATTATTCCAGTTGGCATTCATACCGCCATCGGCAGTAGGAGTCCAGGTAATGAACTCCGGAACTATCTTCACCTTGAGATAAGCCTCACCTGGACAACTTGTTCCACCAGTAGCTGCAGCTTTCTGCTCGAAGACGAATCGAAGATCGTAGTAATAACCCTCGTGGAAATTATCCAAAACATTCTTAGAGAACAGGAGGTCGAGAGTTGCCTGAGTAGCAGTACCCACTTCGCCTATATGATCAGACTTTAATGTTGCTATAGGAGATGACAACAATGCTGTATTCCACAATGGATCATTGGTAGTTGCAACATAGACGCTTGTAGTCGCTTCACTTGTACCACTCTTACTATCATCAATGAATGTCAATGTCTTATCTTCGACACCAGTCTTATAACTTGCACTATGCAATGGAACCTGCAAGTATCCATTCTTTTCCTTCAGCTTCTTCAATTGTGGCAAACCGATACGAAGCGATACCTCATAATTGCCGTCATTGAAAGGATAATCCACATCATTGAAACCGAAGTTAAGCTTAGGACCATCTTTAGCAATACGCAGAGGCACAGGAATCTTCTCAGTACACATCAGATAGCTGACACTACCTACCGTATGTACCATTTCCCCTCCCACATATGTTCCTGTCTCTGGTTTCATATAAATTGTATGAGCACCATATCCTATTTCACTAACAGGAATCTCTATGGTTTTGGATGCTGTTACTTTAACTGGCGTACTGCTGTCATCAATATACCACAAGAATGGCACATCCGTAAGCGTAACCTTTACACCTGTAACGGGGTCAATGGTCGTGAGATTACCGTAAAGCTTTACTACATGCTCACCATCTCCACAGTCCACACGATACTCCGTAATAACATTACCACCAGCATCAGTAATCGCTGGTGTCTGTCCAATCAACTCGAACCAATCACTATAGATAGAGCAGACATCAGCAGGACTACCCCACTTTGCATCAGCAGCATCAGGATTGCTATCAGCACATACTGAAACATAATATTTCTTACCCTTCAAGAGTGCGAAAGGATGGTTAGCAAGAATGATGTATCTTTCACCATCAGGATCAGTCTCTATCATGCTGACGCCATCAATTTCATACTTTTTACATGTTTCCTCTGAATCAAAGACATCAACAGATGCATAGCTCTTGGTCGTTGTAATTTCTTTAGCTTCAGTATCATCTGGTCCCTTTAACGTATAGTTGTAAAGACCATCTCCTGTTACTGGAGTACCATCCTCGTTCACAAAGCGGAAATGAATCTTCGTATCCTTATGACCAAGCAAAGCATTCAATGTTTCATGAATAGCACGTACTTTCAACTTAATATTACCTGTTCCAGACTCACCGCAAGCAGGACGGTCCTGATGTACCTCAACTTTTGCAGGTTTTAAATATATACGAATATCATCTACGGCATAGTCAGCACCTTGAGTACCCTTACTATAGTTATCAATCTCAATACGGAATTTATCGTACTGTTCTGCATGTGACTCTTTCTGGATGGTAATCTTACCATATACCTGATACCACTTTCCTTTTTCTTGACTATCACGATTGGTTGCGAAATCTCCAGAAGAGAAACTATGAAGCAAAACTTTCTGATTACCAACAAGACCAAACAATTTAAACATAAGCTGCGGCAATGTTTTTGCATTATCAGTCATATCAGCAATATACGCAGAAAACGCCATTTGCTGCCCTGTACATAGGTTAGCAGTAAATTCAGCCGATGCTATGGTACGGCTTTCATCAGAAGCATCAACATAAAGGAATGAACCCGTTTGAGACTTACCGGTTGATTCCCAAGTTCTATCATGCAACTCAGAACGAGTATAATACCACTGATATTTATCAGAAGTATTAGATGACGCTCCCGATACATTAGCCGTTTTATAAATACCATATTCACCATGCAATGGTGAATGCATTGGATCATGATATGTAGGACTACCTGTATAAGCAGCACTCTTATTTAAAAGGTTCTTATATACAAATCCATAACTTCTCTTTGACCAATCAGAAGGATGCTCAGATTGATTATCCATATCATCGGTTGGAGCAGAAAGGGTTTGTTCAGGGCTGTCATTATCGAAACTAATCATTGCCACACGGTTATAGTTCTCTTCGAGATAAGAGATTTTACGCTGGACATCTTCATTGCTCATCTCTGAATCCATCATAGGATGGAAGGCAAAGAATCGACAGTTGAAATTGGCTATCGGACAACTACTATTGTCGCTTTCATCTACAGCATAAGCCACTACAGAGAAGTGGTCACCATAGTTGAATGTAATATTACCTGTAACGGAATTACCATCCAAATTCTTCCATGTATTGGATGTACTATTTAAGAGATTTTGACTTACATCAAAGAAACGTGGATACTTATCCACGTTACTTTCAAAATCACAATATTTATCTTTATCACCATTATATATTCTCCAAATAACCTTAGTTGCTTGCTTGAGGTCAGGTCCGAAGTCTGTCTCAACAATATCACGGTCTGTTTGCCTTGTTGGGAAATAGACATGATGCTTATTGTTAATCATCGGATAGAAATAATACATGGTTGGTTTCATATTAAGACGCAAAGTCATTGCTGAAGTATTGTTTGCGAAACCAACAGTAACATTCTTATTATCCTCGTAAGTAAGGTCATTTTCCGAATTGGTAAGATAATCTTTTATCTGATCTGCCATTTGCTTAACAGGAATAAGATGGAAGATATAACGGATAGAAAGAGTACTTTCATGTTCCAAAAGAGATCCTGTCGCATCCATTCCATCTACATAACGACTCACATCACAAGCGATAGTCTCCCCATCCCAACTTGTATCATCAGGACGAGTATAATTTACACCGACAGATCCTTGCCATGGGCTAATTACACCAGAACCAGGAGTTGGCAAATTATATGCCAACAGACCTTTTTTATTGCCATTTTCATCACTTATCTCTTTCAAGTAAGTTGTACCATCTTGGGTATCTGCTTTAATGTTGGCAGATGCCTCATCTGTATCAAAATTGTACCATCTGTAATACCCCAATGGCTCTAAAGCACCGTGACCTTTTATCCCATTTTCTCCATCAAAGTCTTCCAAAGGTAACGTCAATGCAACAGGCTTACCAACTTCAACAGGATACGTATACTCCCAAGTATAAGTCTTTTGGCGTAGCTGCCCCTTAGAAGCATCAATCTCCTCATAATCTGCATTGGCATAACCCTTGTAATGCTTGAAAGGGCGTTCTTTAATCGTATAGTTTATTTTCAACGAATTGGTTGGTTCTGATACAATTAAATTATTTTCAACAGTTGGAATATCATTACTGGCTTCTACTTTTATTGTATAAAGAGATAAATCTTGTGAACCCTTTTGAAGAATTCTAAATTGAATATCTTGAGGAAGAAAATTATTAGTTCCAGAATAATAAAAAACACCATCTTTTGCCTTATAAGCAACATTAGGCCAAGAAGATAAATCTGAAGTATTTATTTCAGTAAAACCATATTGTCCTCCTCGATGAATCGTAAAAATAGATGCATCCTGCAAAGTATTATCATCTTTTTTGAAGATACTTATTTTGAGAAACAAAGGCTTCTTGGAAACATCATACAGAGTTCCGTCTGAAGTCTTCTCAAGCATATTATTTGCTAACAGTATAGATTCAATATCATTGATCAAAATACCTTTACCTTCTATTGCCCCCCAAGCAGTTTTAAATTCCTGAATATAAGCATTAGAATTCTCCTCTCCCCATATAGCATTTGGCAGCAATGCAAGCATTGCTACCAACATATATCTCATTACACTATTAAAAATCTTAGACTTAAACATAAGCTTCAATGTTTTTTAATATTAGTATTATTGTTTTGTTCTGAAATAGTAACTCTGTCTCGTATGTTTACGAGCAGCATAGCTGCTTAAATCCTTGGTGAAAAGTATCTTATATATAAGCTCTTTTCCTGCGACACCAGGCACAGGAACGGTGACCTGATAGAGGGCACTCTGCTTGTCGGCAGCATCATCATTGAAGGTACCTTCAAAATAGCCGGTGGTTGTATTCCATGATGGAAGAACTTTAAACACCTTCTGGGCATTCGCAGTAGCAGCTGCGGCATCAGCCATATCATCTTCTTGGATTAACTCCCATTTTACTTTGGTATAATCGATGGTTCCAGACACATCGGTGTCATCACCCTTTACTACCTTTGGCTGGATATGGAATTCCTCTTCCGGATAATAACAGGTGTAGGAAAGAGTGGTTCCGTTATCTGTTATGGATGGATAGAGACCGATGGCAGAGAAGGACTGAACATCAAACTTCAACTTGTAATCATCTAATGAGATTGGCAGAATGTGATGGTCGTTACGAGCTATCGTTTTCCAATCCTGGAACAGGGCGTAACGCTTGACTCCTGCTGAAGTATTCAGGTTGATGATGAAATACTTGGAAGTATTGCCCGCTGCGCTTTCATTCACATAGAACGAAATCTCATTATAATCCGTAGTACCTGCTGGTATCGTCACTGCAGGAGACAACTTATAAGTATAATTATCCGTTACAGCCTGCTCTACCAGATTCGGAGTACATGTAACTTCATCTTTATCTGCATCAGATGAAGCATCAGAATGCTTTGGCAGCAACATGATGTTATCAGCATCTGCATTATCTTTGCTATTCCTAGTTATATCGCTGATGGTAATATCATTGATTTTCAAAGGAGTAGAACTTGGATTCCTAAACTGAAGTGTAACCTTTGCCAGCATTCTTACTACCCAAAGCTTATTCTTATCAGTTGTTCCATCTTGGTTTACAGTAAGCGTCTGCTCATTGCTCATGGGAATACCTGAAAGAGAAGCATCGAAGCCATTGCCATTCATCTTATATTTCATGTTCTTAAAATCAACAGCATAGCCGTTGGTCAACGTACCCAACTGCGTTTTATCAATATTGGCAAAAGAATAGACCTGATAGGTGCCTGGGGCTACATTCTCCAGAGTAACCTCGTCTTCCTTAGCATGCTGAGCATCAACCTGAGTTTTCTCGATAGTCTGCACCACATTACCACCTTGAGTAAGAACAACAAACCAGCTCTTCATATTCTCTGCATCGGAACCTGACTCCCACTCTGGAGTAAGAGTACGGCTATGATGTGCAGCCTGACCTATAGAGCCAGACGCAGAAGTAGAGAGCTTGAGATGAATGGTATAACCATTTTTGCTTCCTCCATCAGAATTATCAGACATAGAACTGTCGTCTGGCGAGCAAGCCGTAAAGGTGGCAAGCATCGTCAGTACCAACAGCGCCATTATCGTTTTTATCTTATTCATATCTATTACTCATTATTATCCGTCTTATTACATGGAAGTCTCTGCATGGGTATACTTTGCCCACTTCTTGACAGCAATCTTGAGAACCATACCCTTCTTCTCACCCACTACTCCTTCTATCTTGATGCGATAGATGTTATTGCGGACTATGCCATAATACATAGGAGCGGTTTTAGAACCAGCACCTGTTGGATCACTATGGCGAATGGTATAGGTATAGTATTTATCTGTACCGGATTTACCAGGCTTAGGCTGCTTATTGGTTGCGTCCCAATCAGAAAGCTCATAATACTTTCCTTTAAACACCAGTCCTGTTGCATACTCTTCTGAATTATCAAAAGTAGTATTCTCCATCGCATAATCAAGAACGAAGAAAGAAGAGCTTGTTGAACCTAAAACTTTCTTGACAGGAAGGTATCCTGTAGCAGATGGCCAACCTGCATCATTTAACTTACGAACATTATATGTAAGACCACTTGGAGTAGAACCAGTATTCTTACCGGAAGTCCATGGATCTATCACATAGTTTGTAGCAGTCTTGTCGGTTTCTGAAACAGTATTCTCATTTCCCAAATAGGTCAGAGATGTTCCCGCTTTATCCCCCACACGCTTAATGCAAAACTCACCGGAAGTAAGCTTGTTGTAAGGGAGAATCGACTCCAAAACAAAGCCACCCACTAAATTGTTTGAAACATCCTTCACATCAAAAGCATAAGTTCCGGTACCAGGTTTTGTTGAAGAATCAACATACTCACCATCACCAGGATCAATATCAATACGGGCAGCCAGACGCTCTATATCAACATTTACTGTAAGCGGATTAGCCTCGGTTCCATCACCAGTAGCATTGCCACCAGCAGAAGTCAACTCGGTAGTAGCATCCTTCTCTGAAGTCATGATAAAGTATTTCGAAGTAGAATCAAAAGCCGGAAGATGAACATCTCTAAGTTCACTCAGTTTCTTGTTCAAGTAGGTTAGAGTGATGTCACCGGCATTCGCTACCACCAAAACATGATATGCCGTGGTAACAACGATTGGCGTACATTGCTTTTTCTCGAACGTATATACCTTATCAAATTTGGCACCACTTGGCTTCTCTGTTGGTTTCTCAAAATAGAAAGCCTGCTCTATCTTTGCATCGCCATCGCTTATACCTTTAGTGCTAGAGTAAAGAAATACGCAGACATTATTCACCTTATATTCGTTTTCAAAAGCCGTTTCTCTACCATCACCGTCTTCACCTCCTTGAGGACCTGCTGCACGAGACGTGGCTTGGGTATCACCAGCCACAGCTACCTGCACAGTAAAGTAAGCCTCTCCCTTGAAGGCGTCGGGCTTTCCGTCATCATCATCGGTGCTGCCAGCGCAGGATGCGAATGCACCGATGACAAGAACTGAAAGCAGAAGCAGATATATTGATTTCAACTTCTTCATAATCCTCTTAGTTGTTAAGTACTTCAAACTGTATTCTCTGACTCCAGCTCAGCGCATTCACGCTGATAGTAATGTAAGCGTATTTCAACTTACCATTTTGAAGGAAGAACTGTAACTTATAGTCATAAGCTCTATCCAAGAACTCTTGTGGAGTATACATATATTCCTCACTGGTGCGAACTCGACTCAAGAGATCAGGTAAATCTACATCTACCACGGTCTTGCCTGTTTCCTTGTTGGCAATGATCAATTTTCCATCGTCCTTCGCCTTATCGTGATAAATCAGACGGGAGGTCATAAAGTCGGCATGAGCTATCTTGCCCACTCCTTCCAATTCATTACCATTAACATCACCAGCGGTAGAACCTTCACGGTCTTCTGTATTCCAAACAGCATGTGGAGTATAGATAACTTGATTAGTCTCATCAAGTGAATTGTCACAAAGGATGCGGGAGTTATGGTCTTGAATGATAAAAGTATAATCGTTTACATCCATTGTGGTTGGATCATTGAGTTCACGCAAGGTAACATTAATCTTCTTGGTATCACGTACCAGCGAAACGGTGGTATAGTTAGGACGGGTGGCAGAATACTCTACCAGCGCATCTGTCTTACCATGCCACAGGGTATCGAGTGGCAAGTTGTGGTTATCTATGATATAATAACCATTGCGCTGAACCTTATCAAGGTTTACCTCCAATTTATCCATCTTATCGCCCACAGCAGGTTCTGTACGAACGAACTTTGCACGCTGGGTATTCAACTGATCAGCATAAGCATTCTGTCCAGCCAAAGCTATGAACTGATACTTGCCTGGTTGAAGATCGGTAATATGCATTTTATAGTCTACATTTTTCAAAGGCTGCGCAGATAAAGAGTTTGCCTCTTCGAATTTCTTCACAAAATTTCCATTTTCATCATAGACATAAAGGGTTACCGCACCCACATGATCATTGAACATGTCAGCACGCTGCAAGTTATAGTCATACTTAAACTTGACATAAATCCCTATAGGACAATCGTCGGTGTCGGTATGCCACATATCACAGGAGGCAACCGTCAAGAGTGTAGCAATCGCCAGCACTCCCCTTTTCACCAAGCTAAAAATCTGCGCTTTCATATATTTCTTCGTTTTATATATATACTGAATCTAATTATTATCACATGAAGTGTCGGACAGAATCCGAGTATCGCCATCTCTTTGCATCTGGCGATGCGATGCCTTGTTGAACAACAAGCTGTTTATCAGAATATTTCTGATGTAGTTCTTTTGTTTTATTTTTAATGCCCCCACCGGAAAAAGGTGGGTGGGGGCAAGATTATTTTTACTGAAGGATTGTACCCTGCTTACGAACAGCCCAAGAGAGAGCATTGATCTTGCAAGAGATATAGCGCTTCAAGTTATCATCAGGAGTATTGTCATGGTTTACATCAAGTTCACCAGGTGTTGAAGCACCAATTGCTGCTACGCCAGTAACCTCAAGTTGATACCAGTTGTTACGGAGAACACCATAACGTCCCAACCAATTCTTCTCATTATCTGTACCAGGATAAGATTCTGTTGTCTTGGTTGAAGGATTCCAAGGAGTCAACTCATCACCAAAGTGCTTAATCAAAATGGTATAGTATGCATAACCATCCTTGAACTCATTAACCTTAATAGCTTTGAGAGCCTTGAATGCAGCTAAGTCAGCATCAGATACATCCTTAGGAGTTGCACCATCAGTCAAGGTAATCTTTTTAATTTCCACTACACCTGCCTTATCATCAAACTGAACATCACTCACTTTGATTGTTCCAGTTGTAGCTGGATAATAGGTAGTACCTATAGAAGCCCCCATTTCTGCCAAGAATCTCTGACCAATCTCCTTCTTAACTTCAGCAATTGGATACACAACTCCCTTATTGTCATCAATAGTAAAGAAAGTATCATCACTATAACCATCAGGGGTAATCTTCATCTTTACAATTGCACAGGTTGTCTCCTTTACATTCTGGTGAGCTACATTAAATGTATTCTCATAGCAATAAGTGCTTTCGTCCCCTAACAAATTTGGTTCATTAGTTCCATCAGAGAAAGAAGCCTCAGAATCATAGTTGGCATCCTTGCCCCAATAGGTTCTAAAGCCTTTACCAGTTTCTATATCTTTAGTACCTGCAAAACGATATTTATTGGCAGTATATTCGCTTGATACAGAACCACCAAAATCAGCACCATCAGACAAATAACTATTCCAAGTATTATCATACTGACGAGTCAAATAAGAAGAGTTATTAACATTAGCCAATTCCCAATTTATCAAAGAATAACTGAAAGTCTTAGCTGTAGCTGTTCCAACACTTACTGTATTTGTAGAAGTACCTGTAGCCTTAGCCAAAGTAACCTTAGCTGCCAAACGCTCAACATAGATATCTGCAGCAGAATGTGTTGTTGCCTCAGACTCTGTAGCATAAATATTATCAGTAACGTTTGTTAAGGTAGTGGCATTTACTGAACTGAAATCATCTTTACCTGACTTACTTACGATAACAGCATTAGACATCATCAAATTACCTTTCGTCAAAGTTGGATTCATTACCTCCTTTGATAAAGTCTCAAAAGTACCAGTAAAGTCTGTTGTACTAGCACCAACTTGCAATCCATTTGCAGCAGTTACTTTTAATGCATGATTATGATTTAATACAACAAAAGCATATATTTTGTCACTAGATCCAGCTGCAATCGCATTAATCTGCTGAACCTTTGTTAGTTTAGTTGAAATTTGCTCTGTTTGAGCCTCTGTCTTCCAACCACTCAGTGTATAAGCTGCTTTAAAATTTGCAGTTGCTTCATTTGCACCCGCAAAAAGAATAAGGGTAGCATCGTTAACTTTGTACTCATCAGCAACACCATGTTCAAATTTATCATTAGCTGCACGAGAGGTAGACTGAGGTTGAGTAGGCAAATTCAATGTTATATTAACATATCCCTTGCCATCAGCACTAAATTTTTCTGATGTACCAGCGATATCATCGCTAGAAGAACAAGAACCGAGCATCAGACCTGCCAATACTGCGGAAAACAATAACGATTTTTTCATACTTGATATAATTTGATAATTTATTATTAATTCTATATTTACACAATCAATATTTTGCTTTTTCTAAATTTAGTATATAGCACTTGCTTTTTAGAGGTTTTCCAGATTCTCCTGAGCAGCCTTGACACCTGCCTTGGCTGCCAAGCCGAAGTAATGGCGAGCCTGCTGGTCATTTCCCTTCAATGCCTCGTATACACCACGGGCATTCTGAGCCGCAGGACTGTTGCCAGCCTTGTCAAGATAAGCCTTGGCACCATCGGCATCACCGGCATTCAAACGGGTATTGGCAGCATTGAGATTGGCAGTTTCGTTCTCTGGGAACATGCGGACAGCAATCTCCATCACGTCGTTAAACTCCTTGCTGCCAGGTTCATAGGTCTGAGCCACCAGAAACATCTCTTCCTGACTGAGCTGCTGTGGCTTGGTCTTGATAATCTCCTTTGCCTCAGCCACATCGAATGGCTTTACCTTATACGTGATATGGTAGTCGGAATGGCGAAGGGCAGGATACCAGGTATCAAGCATGAAGCGATATTCTGACGGATACAGCTTCTTGATTTTCTGCTCACGGGCATCCGGATCCATCTTCTCATCATTGGCGATTGCCAGAATCTCTGCCTTATGCTCCAGGTTACTCTCCTTGAGATAGTTGCGGAGACCCTCCCAATCCTCTGCCGTAGAAGAAACGGTGAAGAGCTTGGTTGGCAGGGCTACCATGCGGCGAACATAATCGGTAAGGGTCTTTGCACGGTTCTTTGCCAGATAGTCATTATGACTGTAAGGACTCTCTGGAGAAGCATAACCATGAATGTTGATTCCTCTCACCTCCAGGTTCTTATCATCTTTCAGGGCATTGATGGTTCTTACGATGCTGTCCAACTGAGCCGGATTGCGACGGTAGTCGGCATGAAGCTCTATCTTGTTGACAGGGAAGTCGATATAAGCACGCTTATCGAGATGACGAACCTTGATTGCCTCAACGGCAGGACGTACGAAGACAGCCAGCGGCTGACGGCGATGGCGAAGATGGAAATCATTTCCCTCCTCCAGGTTGCCACATCCACAAAGATCTTCGTGCATATTGAGATCGTAGTTCTTCATGACTCCAGCCACAGGAATGGAAGCGGTATACTTAAGGGTCTGTGCCTGCTTGTTGTTACGGCGAACCACCATCGCCTTTGGCGAAAGGTTCAGATGCTTGTTCCCTACCCCACGTTCATACATAATCTGCTGGCGTTTTCCGTTAATGACAATCTCAGGCAACTTATATTCCAACTTCTGACTCTTGAAGATAGGAGTATATACCAGCTGGGTATTGGTAGGAAGGTTGAGCGAATCGAGGTTGAGATCCATCGATACCGTCAAAGCGTTATTCTGCTGCGCCACCTGCACATTGCTAACCTGAATCTTGTTGGCAGCCAGCTTTACTTCATGACAGTTCTGTGCCATAACAGTTGCAGGAGCCATCAATAAGACAGCATATAATAAATAGGTGGTATTTCTTGAAAGTTTCATGATCATTAATGTTAAAAGGGGTTATAACATATAAATGAGGGAGAGGGCTGCCTTGGTAGGACCCACATAGTTATCGTGAGAGGATTTTAGCTTCTCCCCACAGTTGCCACACTTGAACTTGTCGTACTGGATGTAGTCGTAGCCAATGCCAATGGATGTTTCCAGGTTCCAGTGCTTGGAAAGTGGCCACTGATAACCAGCGGTGACACCACCACCTACGTACCATCCCTCATAGCGATGGTCGCGCAAGTCCTTAAACATACCGAAAGGTAGCTTGACGCCTCCGGCATTAAACTGTCCACCCATAGCATGAGCACCGAGGAACCAGCCATTGAAGTTCTGGCAGAACCAATAGCGGTATTCCGGCATCACAAGCCAGTGGCGGAGGCTGGACTGGTCACCTCCCGACTGCTTCCAAGGATTGAAGCCTACGAATACCTGAGCGGTATGCTTTTTCCCCACGGAAGTTTCAAGTCCGATATTGGGTGTTATTGTAGCCCAATACATCAAATTGCTCTTTACCCCAATGTTTTGCGAAAAGCTCTTCATCGAGATCAACATCAGTAGCATGGTAGCTAAAGACATTTTCATCACCATCGTTTTGCACATAATTAATAATGGTTTTAATATGTAATTTCGGTTTATATATTTCTTTCGTATATCTAGGTTTATTTGGAGCATACAAATGGTTGTAACTCTACTTCATCTGGGTATACTTTTACTTACAATTCATCATTTGCTTTGAAGTTATTACTTTATCATTTGCTTTTTCTAAATTCTTGAACTTTATTAATTAGCTGCTGCAAATATATAAAAAAATTGCGAAATGGGGGGGGATAATTTGGTTAAAATGTGTGGACAATAACATTTTATACTAAAAAATCCACAATTTGGCAACATTTTGTACCCTTAGAAGGCGATAATTTTAATAATTATTGTTCTTTTAGGGCGTAAAGCAACTTATATTAACGAAAAGCCCTAGTATCGCATTTGGCGACACTAGGGACTCTATGGAGTTTGAATAAAATGGCAGAGATTAGAAGGTGTACTTCAAACCTACCTGACCACGCCAGCGACTGTAGTAATCGCTATAGCTCTTGTAGGCATAAGCACCGGTGAACTGGTAGACACCATTGCCCTGATAGTTGACTGGTGAATAGTAGGTTCCGAAGCCGTCACCATAGGTATGACCCCAATCCTTGTTCAGGAGGTTGCCCACATTGAGGATATCGAAGGTCAGCTCGATGGAATTGATCTGACCAGCCACCTTGAAGTTGAACTTCTGACCGAAGTGAACATCGAAGTGATGCTCGAAAGCCAGATTGTCAGCATAACGCTCGTAGTATTCGCCACGGTGCTTGCTGAGGTAAGAATCGTCAGCAATCCACTTCTTCAGCATCTCGCGCTGCATTTCCTCGGTAAGCTTGTCACCATGATTGTCGCCAAACATACGGTTGGTGAAGGTATTCTTGTTGTACTTGGTCTCCTCGAAACGCATCTTGTCAATCTGTGCATCAGTTGGAATGTAGAACAGGTCATTACCCTTAGATCCGTCTTCGTTTACGTCTCCATAATAATAATAGGTATAAGGAGAACCGCTCTTACCCTGGTAGATGACACCGATAGTGGTCTGCCACTGCTTCTGATGACCGTACTTGATGTGGTAGTAAGCAGAAGCCTGGATGCGATGAGGTACATTGTAGGCAGAGTTGCCCACCTCCAAATCGTTGCAGTCACGATGAGTATATTGATAGGTCCAGTTACTCTTTGCTACAGAAGAACCACCGTTGGCAGCACTGCGTGAACGGGTCCAGGTATAGCTTGCCATCAAGTCGAGACCGAAGTTGAAATGCTTCTCAGCCTTGAGCGAGAGGTTGACGGTATAACCCTTGGATGTATTTCCGAGGGCATAGACACCTGCGATAGGAGTACCCTTCACCACACTCTGATAGAGCGGACGGTTGTCCCACTCATATCCATACTTCTGGGAGAAGGTCTGTCCGGTCTGCTCCTGAGCGAGATTCTTATAGAGGATATCGTTCAAAGTCTTGGAGTAGATAGCCTCAGCAGTCCAGTCGATACCCAAAGCCTCGAAGTCGAAACCGAGGTTGAGACGGAGGTTCTGAGCGAACTTGAAGTTCTTGTCGCATACCGCCACATCCTGGTTGCCGGCACTCGCCTTCATCTTGTCGGCATTAGCATTCTGCTTGTTAGGGTCGAGGATCAGCTCCAATCCCTTGACTGTAGAGTTGTTGCTATCGTAAGAAGAAAGCTGCAGACCTGTACCCGAGTAGTTGTTACTTACCCAAACGAATGGGATGCGACCGGTAAAGACACCCGCTCCACCACGGAGGATATACTTGCGGTCGTTGTTGATGTCCCAGCGGAAACCTACACGAGGCGAGAGCATTGGCGAGAAGCTGAGCTTATCGTTGGTCTTCAATCCCCACCCCATCTTCTCTGACAAGGCATTGAACTCCGGATTCTCCACTGGAGTATCAAAGAATACAGGAATGTCCAGACGCAGACCGTAGGTCAAGGTGAAGTTGTTGCTTGCATTCCACTTATCCTGCGCATAGAAACCGAACTGACCAGATGAGAACTCTGAAGCCCAGTTAGGATCGCCGGTAACATCAGTGTTAGCCTGACCATAACGGTACTGGTTCATGTAAGCCTTGTTAGGATCCAGTTTATCTGCCATATAGTCATCGTAATAAGCCTTGAAGTTATCAAATCCCTTGAAGGTATAGGAGCCGAACTTATCCGAGATGAACATATTCTTGAAATGGTAGAACTCGTTGTGGGTACCGAAGATGAAGGTATGGTTGCCACGGAGCCAAGTCAGGTTGTCCTCAATGGTCCAGATGTCCTGGTTCAGGTAGTTAGCCTGGGAGTTTCGCTCAGTACCGATGTTGACTGTACCGCTACCAACGCCCGTGATGGAAATCATCGGTAGATGCGCTTTGATGTCACGTCTATCGCGCACTCTTACGAAGCTGACACGTGCCTCATTGCTCACACTTGGAGAGAATCGGCTCTGAAGCTCAGCGATGAAGGAGTTGGTATTGCTCTTGAACGGATAGCTGTAGCCGTAGGAGTTCAAGCTGCTGGCACTACCGCCGCCACTCAACTGCTCAGCCTTAACCAGGCTCCAGCGGATGGCAAACTTATTGAACTCGTTGATGTTCCAGTCGAGTTTCAATCCTGCCTTATCGCTCTTGGTGTAGATGTCCTGGTTACTGTAGTAATCGTTGAAGTTGACTCCCTGCTTCTCAGCCATCTTCTGGAGCATAGTCAGAATATCCTTAGCCTGCTCGGTATTTACCTTGGAATTGCCGGAGTCTACACCATAGAGATTAGGATATTCTTTGTTGGTGCGCTCGTAGTTGGCGAAGAAGAAGAGCTTGTTCTTGATGATTGGTCCTCCGAGGGTGACACCCATGTTATACTGAGTCTGCTTCTGATACTTTGGCGCATAACCCGTGCCATCGAGGTAAGGATACTTGGTACCGATGAGGTCCTGGTTGTAGCCATAGTAGTAAGCCGAACCGTGGAACTGGTTGGTACCGCTCTTGGTGATGGCGTTGATGGCACCACCAGTGAATCCGCTCTGGCGCACATCGAAAGGAGCCACGGAAACCTGAATCTGCTCAATAGTCTCCATAGATACCGGCTGAGCACCTGC
>OJMJ01000414.1_pt1 | contig 21680 bp, 19 predicted proteins | sample 1597181 | NCBI WGS metagenome assembly OJMJ01 (sample SAMEA2452126, study PRJEB22498) | human gut metagenome | biome: human feces; feature: human gut; material: feces | place: Australia | collected 2012
TCTTGAGGAACCACTGTGTAGAGAGCTTTGGCTCGATAGGCACATTGGTACGCTCAGAGAAGCCCACCTTATTATTATAGTCCTCAATCTTCTCCATCAGACCGGCGTTCTGAAGGTCGATGGAAATCTGCTTGCGCACGTCCATGCGGTCCATGCCAACATAGAGACCTGCTGCCTCGCTGATGGTACCGTTGTCGTTGAAGATGTCGATGGTTTCCAAACCGTGCTTCAAACCGAGGGCGTGGTCGTTGATATCGTGAGCTGGAGTTACCTTCAGACATCCGGTACCGAACTCGATATCTACGTATGTATCCTCGATAACAGGAATCTCGCGGTTTACGAGAGGCACGATTACGTGCTTGCCCTTCAACCAGGTATTCTTCTTATCCTCAGGGTTGATACACATGGCAGAGTCGCCCATGATGGTCTCCGGACGGGTTGTTGCTACCACGGCATAGTAACCCTTCTCATCCTTGTGCATCACGTTCTCCTCATCCACCTGCTGGCAGTCCTGCTCTACTACATAATACTTCAAGTGGTAGAGCTTAGAGTGCTCGTCCTTGTAGATAACCTCCTCGTCAGAGAGCGCAGTCTGAGCCTTAGGATCCCAGTTAACCATGCGCACGCCACGATAGATGAGTCCCTTCTGGTACAGGTCGCAGAAAACGTGGATGACGGCACGAGAGCGGGTCTCGTCCATGGTGAATGCTGTGCGGTCCCAGTCGCAGCTGGCACCGAGCTTGCGGAGCTGCTTGAGGATGATGCCGCCGTGCTCGTGAGTCCAGTCCCAAGCGTGCTTGAGGAACTCCTCGCGAGTAAGGTCGGTCTTCTTGATACCCTGCTGAGCGAGGCGGTTAACCACCTTAGCCTCGGTAGCGATACTGGCGTGGTCGGTACCTGGTACCCAGCAAGCGTTCTTGCCCTCCATGCGTGCACGGCGAACGAGAATATCCTGGATAGTATTGTTGAGCATGTGTCCCATGTGGAGCACACCCGTTACGTTTGGTGGAGGGATAACCACTGTATAAGGTTCACGACCATCTGGCTTAGAGCTGAAAAGCTTGTTGTCGAGCCAGTACTGATACCATTTACTTTCCACTGTTTGTGGATCGTATTTACTTGCTAATTCCATTGTTTCTATCTAATTTTTATTCTTTTTCTTTCTTTTTCCTTAAAAAACGGTGCAAAGATACGAATTTTTGAGCAAAAAATGCTATCTTTGCATCAAAATTATTAATTTTTGCACAAAACGATGGTTAGTAATGCAGTAAAAAAGTAGAAATATGAATTGGGATATTATGGGAGCTTGGTTTCTCTTTAATGTCATGGTATGTGTGGCAGCTGTTTCTTTCGCCATATTTCTTAATACGAAAGCGGGGAAGAAGTGGAAGAAGAACCTTTAAAAATTATGGAACTGATCTTTCGCAAGTGGTTTAAGTACGCCCTGAAAGGGCAGAAATAAAGATGGCAAGCTGGCTCCACACGCCCTGAAAGGGCAGAAGCTCCTAGCCCAAGGCATCGCCCTGGGTATATTGGCAGTCAACAAGGCGCCCTGTAAGGGCAAAAGCTTTGTATGTTGGCTGGTACTTGAAAGCTTTTGCCCTTACAGGGCGATAGGCTTGCGTCCATAAATCCCCAGGGCGATGCCCTGGGCTAGGAGCTTCTGCCCTTTCAGGGCGTATGGGGGCAAACCTCGTTAGTTCTGTGCGTGGGGCTTATTTGTGAACTTGAATGTAGAATATTAAACACTTGAATATATTATATTTAAACAATGCATACGAAAGAAGAGAAAATGGCGGCGTTCAGCCGCTTGCTGGATGTGCAGGACCGTTTGCGCCTGCAGTGTCCATGGGATAAGAAGCAGACATTCGAGAGTCTTCGTCCGAATACCATCGAGGAGACTTTCGAGCTTTGTGATGCCTTGATGAAGCGCGATTACAAGGATATCAAGAAGGAGTTGGGCGATGTGCTGGAGCACGTGATGTTCTATAGCATCATCGGCAGAGAAGACGGCGAGTTCGATATCTGCGATGTCTGCAATCAGGAAGCTGACAAACTGATGTTCCGCCATCCTTTCATCAACTGGAAGGAAGAGGGCGAATGGACTGTGGCGAATCCTGATATGTATATCAACGACGAAGGACAGGTGGTATATAAAGAAACTGATGAAGCAGAAACCGGGAAGGCAGAAGCGGGAAGCTCGGAAGAAACCCTGGCTCTTGGTGCCAGCAAACCCAAGAATGCTGCCTCGGTAGAGAAAACCTGGGAGCAGATCAAGCAGCAGGAGAAAGATGGCAACGAGCGCGTTCTGAGCGGTGTGCCAAATTCCCTGCCATCCCTTATCAAGGCCTATCGCATTCAGGACAAGGCACGAAACGTGGGCTTCGACTGGAAGGAGAAGGAGGATGTATGGGACAAGGTACACGAAGAACTGGAAGAACTCAAGGTAGAACTTGCCAAGGACGACAAGGAAAACTCTACCCAGGAACTCGGCGATTTTCTCTTCTCCGTGATCAATGCAGCCCGTCTCTACAAGCTCAATCCGGACAATGCGCTGGAGAAGACAAACCAGAAGTTTATCCGCCGTTTCAACTATGTAGAAGATCATTCGCTCAAACAGGGTAAGAATCTGAAAGACATGAGCTTGGAAGAAATGGATAAACTGTGGGATGAAGCTAAGAAACAGGAAAGACTTCAGAAAGAATCGTAAGCTTCAATAGGAGGAGCTTCATGATAAACAAGATAAAACGTTTTTATAACAACAAAAACTATAAGGATTATGAAAAGATTAGTTTATATGATGATGGCTTTGGTGGTACTCTTTGCTGCTAATAGCTGCAAGGATAAGAAAACCGCACAGGTAATCAGTACTACAGATTCCCTCGATCTGGAGGAAGTTGCCGATGATTCAACCATCTACGGTGTTTGTGGTGAGGGTACATCTATGCACAATCTGGAGCTGATTTCTGATGAGGGAGATACGCTCTCTGTCTTCATCGATGATGAGCAGCCAGACATCGTGCTGGGTGGTTTGCTGGCAGGCGACCGCATTGCTCTTATCGGTTACAAGGCTCAGGATGGAGAGATGATGGCACAGAAAATCATCAATCTTACTTCACTCTTGGGCAAGTGGACTTCACTCGACAAGAACTTCGATTTGCTGGAAGGCGGAGAGGTAAAAAACAATGTGAAGGCTGAGACCAATCCTTGGACTTCATGGAAAATCCTGAACGGAAAGCTCCTGCTCAACAAGGATACCTTTGCCATCGATAAACTGGGCTCTGACAGCTTGATGCTGGAGAATACCCAGGGCATCTATGTCTTCAAGCGCCAGGAGTAAATAGTCATTCTAAATTTTAGATTAAGTTGGAACCATTTAAGATACATATACTGGGGTGTGGCAGTGCGCTGCCAACCCTGAAACACAATGCTTCCTCGCAGCTCATAGAGATGCGGGGAAAGTGCTATATGATAGATTGTGGCGAGGGCGCACAGATGCAGTTCCGTCGTTCCCATATCCATTTCTCCAAGCTCAATGCCATCTTCATCACCCACATGCATGGTGATCACTGCTTTGGTTTGATGGGCTTGCTTTCTACACTGGGATTGCTCGGACGTACATCTAAGTTAAGAGTCTATGCTCCAAAGGATTATGCTCCTCTGTTTAAACAACAGGTTGACTTCTTTATGCAGACGATGGAGTATGAGATGGAGATGATTCCGGTGGATACGGAGAAACAGCAGATTATCTACGAAGATCATTCTCTGACGGTGGAGACGGTGCCTCTGAAACATCGTCTGCCCTGCTGCGGCTATATCTTCAGAGAGAAACCTACGCTGCCTCACATCAAGAGGGACATGATAGATTACTACGGCATCCCGATCAGTCAGATCAACAACATCAAGAATGGGGCTGACTGGACCAACGAAGATGGCGAGGTGATTCCGAATGCCCGTCTGGTGACGCCTGCCGACACGCCCCGCAGTTATGCCTATATGAGTGATACCCGATATATTCCGAATCTCTGGGAGAAGGTGAAGGGGGTAACGGTGCTTTATCATGAAAGTACTTATACTTCGGAGCAGGAAGACCGGGCTAAGATCTACAACCATAGTACGGCGAAGCAGGCTGCGATGGTGGCAAAGGCTGCCGGGGTAGGCAAGTTGCTCCTGGGACATTATAGTGCGAGATATAATGATGAGACGGTTCTGCTGAAAGAAGCAAAGGAGATTTTCGAGGAAAGCTATCTCACCAATGAGGGAATGGTTATCTCGGTATAAAAACAACCTTGCATCAAAAAAAGTTTGTTTTTTGGTGCAAGGTTTTGTGTTGATATTCGTTTAATACATAAATGATAGAGAAAATTGGAATCTGAAAAACTACTTTTGCACGACATCAAAGGCGGCAGTCGGGCGGCGATGCACCGGCTCTACGACCGCTACGTAGGATATGCCATGGCGGTAGCGCTGAGGTATGTCCCTTTACGTGATGATGCGGAGGATGTGGTGCAGGATAGTTTTGTGAAACTTTTCTCTGGTATTGCCAACTTCGAGTACAGGGGAGAAGGTTCGCTGAAGGCGTGGTTTCTCCGGATTGTGGCAAATGAGGCTATCAGCTTTACCCGAAGGCAGAGTCGAATCACTTTCGTGGATGAAGTTCCGGAAGATGTGAGTGACGACGAACCAGAGGTAGAACGGGTGCCGCCTGCCGTATTGACGAAGATGATCGGTGAATTGCCCGAGGGCTATCGACTGGTTCTGAACATGTTTGTGTTTGAGCAAAGAAGCCATAAGGAAATTGCTGATCTGCTGGGTATCAAGGAGAGTACCTCTGCCTCGCAATATCTAAGAGCCAAGAAGTTTCTGGCAAAGAAAATAAATGAATATCTAAATAATATAAACGAGAAAGAATATGAGTAATCAAGATTGGACAAGCAAACTTCAAGACCAGTTGGCAGGCTATCAGGAGTCTGTCAGCCACGACTTGTGGGCAGGCATTGAACAATCGCTTGCTCAGAAAAATATAGAATCCGTTTCGACGAATCCACAGACGATAGTTTCTGAAAGCTCAGAATCTACAGATTTACACGTTGGTTCAGAGGCTAAAAAGGATGCCAGGGTTTTACACGACAGTTCAGAGGCTAAAAAGAATGCCAGGATTGTCTATTTCAAGCGATGGTCTGCGGCAGCAGCTGCTGTGGCATTATTGGGAATAGGTGGAAGCTATGTTTATCTGCACCAGGAGAATGTGGAAAAGGGTAATCTGCAATTGGCTGCATCTCAACCAGCTCCATCCCTCGTTGTTTCAGCGGATTTGCAATCCGCTGCATCTCAATCCGCTCCTTCCCACACTGTTTCATCGGATTTGCAATCCGCTGCATCCCAACCAGCTCCATCCCCCGTTGTTTCAGCGGATTTGCAATCCGCTGCATCCCAAAAGAAGACGAGTGATGATGTTCTTAAGGAAAAATCTGAGAATGAAATCTCTTTGCTTGCAGAGAAATCCGATTATAAGGCCTTAACCCGCTCTACCGATCATCATGCGGCAGCGTATGCTTCTCAGTCTTATCATTTTGAAAAAAATGAGGAGGTTTCTGGCTGGTCGATGCAACTCTATGCCGAAAACCTGACGCCAAGTTTGGGCGGTGTGAATTCCGACGCGTCTGGAGGCTATAATGATTTTAGCTATGGAACGATGGCAGAACCGATGCCTGGAGTCATCCCTGATCCAACGGCTGGAGGCATATATGGAGAAGAATATCTCTTGGCATCCTATAAGGCGATTCAAAGAAAACAGCAGGTGAATGCCAAGCATCATGCTCCAGTATCTGTTGGTCTGCAGGTAGCCTTTGGCATTGCACCTCGTCTGTCTTTGAGCACGGGTTTGGTATATACACGCACTTCTTCTGATTTTTATCCATATGCATCAAGTAGTAGCTACAATGTTCATCAGGTGCTTCATTATGTGGGTATTCCGGTGGGATTGAATTATGAATTCTGGCAGAGTGGAGGCTTCCATGCTTATCTGATGGCTGGTGCTGAGGCTGATTACAATGTGAAGAATGATACCGAAGAAGAGGGAGTAAAGAAAGAGAATGCCAAGCGAGACAGAGTGCAGTTCTCAGGAAAGGCTTCGCTCGGTGCGCAGTATGACATCACACCAAAGGTGGGTCTGTATATCGAACCGGGTGCCAAATATTATTTCGATAACGGAAGCCATGTGGAAAATACCTTCAAGGATAAGAAGCTGAATTTCAATCTCCAGTTTGGTTTGAGATTCAATCTATAGTATAAAAAACAGAACTTTCGCACATGCGAAAGTTCTGTTTTTTTATACTATTTCTTCAAAAGCTTCTCACTCATGTTGAGCGCAGCCTTTCTACCATCTCCCATAGCGAGGATCACGGTAGCGCCACCTCTTACGATGTCGCCACCAGCATAGATTTCCTCAATAGAACTCTGCATCTCATCATTTACGGCAATGGTATTTTTCCTGCCAAGTTCCAATCCCTCGATACTCTTAGGAACGAGTGGGTTAGGGCTTACGCCAACTGCTACGATTACCTGGTCGCACTCCAAAGTGATGGTCTCGCCTGTAGCTTCCGGACGGCGACGGCCGCTGGCATCTGGCTCTCCGAGCTGCATCACATCCAAGACCACAGCCTTTACTGCGCCCTTCTCATCCGCCTCATATTCCTTTGGATTATGTAAGGTCATGAAGTTGATGCCTTCTTCCTTGGCGTGCTTTACCTCTTCAAGTCGGGCTGGCATCTCTGCCTCCGAACGGCGATAAACCAATGTTACCTCGGCTCCCAGACGCTTAGCGGTGCGACAGCTGTCCATCGCAGTGTTTCCACCACCTACTACAACCACCTTCTTGCCCAGGTTGATAGGGGTGTCGGTATGAGGGTTGGCTGCATCCATCAGGTTCACACGGGTAAGATACTCGTTGGATGACATGATGTTCAAGGCGTTCTCGCCAGGGATATTCATGAAGTTAGGAAGTCCTGCTCCCGAACCAACGAAGAATCCCCTGAATCCCTGCTCTTTCAAATTCTTCACGGAGATAGTCTTGCCCACGATGCAGTCGGTAATGAACTTCACACCCATCTTCTGGAGATTCTCAATCTCTACATCCACGATGGCATTTGGCAATCGGAACTCTGGAATACCATATTTCAATACACCGCCTATCTCGTGCAGAGCCTCGAACACGGTGACGTCGAATCCCTTCTTCGCCATATCGCCAGCAAAGCTCAAGCCGGAAGGACCTGAGCCAACTACAGCCACCTTGATGCCGTTTGCCTCATCGCATTTTGGCACAGAGATGTTGCCACTTTGACGCTCGTAGTCGGCAGCAAAGCGCTCCAGGTAGCCGATGGCTACGGCTGGCTCGTTCATCTTGAGATGTACGCACTTGCTCTCGCACTGTTTCTCCTGAGGACAAACACGACCGCAAACGGCTGGGAGTGCAGAGGTGTTTTTCAGAACCTTGGCTGCAGCAAGGAACTGCCCACGCTCGATGTTCTTGATGAAGGATGGAATGTTGATGCTTACAGGGCAACCCTCCATACAGGTAGGCTTCGGACAGTCGAGACAGCGCTTTGCCTCGGTTAAAGCCATCTCCTTGGTCAAACCGATGTTTACTTCCTCGGTGCGGGTAGTTGCACGATATACTGGGTCCAACTCTGGCATCTTGACGCGCTCGATAGCGGTGCGTTCCTTTGCTTTCATCGATGCACGTAACTCCTTGCGCCACTCTGCATTACGGTCGGTCAGTTCTTCTATTGGTGCATCGGTAGGCTCCACATCCATCGTAATGTCTGTAGTCTCCTTCTTCTTCCCTGCATCCACTGTAGCCAGATGCTCCTCGAAGTGCTCCATCTCCTCGCGCTCTACATCCTTGAAGGTGCCCATACGCTTGAACATCTCATCCCAATCTACCTGGGCGCCATCAAACTCCGGACCATCGATGCAGACAAACTTGGTCTTGCCACCGATAGTGAGACGACAGGCACCGCACATACCGGTACCATCCACCATGATGGTATTGAGCGATACATCAGTAGAGAGATTATATTTCTGGGTTAAGAGGCAGCAGAACTTCATCATGATAGGAGGACCGATGGCGAACACCTTATCTATATGTTCCTGGTTGATGAGTTTCTCGATACCTACGGTTACTACGCCTTTCTCGCCGTAGCTTCCATCGTCGGTCATGATGATGAGTTCGTCGCTGGATGCACGCACTTCATCTTCCATGATGACGAGGTCCTTGCTTCTACCAGCAATCACGCTGAGCACACGGTTGCCTGCTGCCTTGAGTGCCTTGATGATAGGGAGCATGGGAGCCACACCTACACCACCACCTGCACAGATCACGGTACCGAAGTTCTCGATGTGGGTAGGGTTTCCGAGTGGTCCTACCACGTCGTGAATCTCATCGCCCTCGTTCAGGGCGCAAAGCTTGGTAGAGGAGAGTCCTACCTTCTGTACCACCAGTGTGATAGTACCTTTCTCGATGTCGGCATCGGCGATGGTCAGCGGCATGCGCTCGCTGTTGTTATCTACACGGATGATGACGAAGTTGCCAGCCTTGCGGCTCTTGGCGATGAGTGGAGCTTCCACATCGAAACGGAATACCTTTTCAGAGTATTGTATTTTCTTGATAATCTTGTTCATGGGCTATTAACTTTTTATGTTGAATACTATCTGTGATTCTATTTCTTAATTAGTTGTCTTGATGTTTGCTCATGGTATATAAAATGCAAAAGGATAACTGCGGCCGCCTTTTGGGTAGCCGAAGTTATCCTCGTACAATATGTTTTATTTTAATTTTATCGAATGAATCGATGTTTTATCGAATGAATCGAATTAATCGAAGTTCTTGTCATCGAGCATCTCGAATCCGCAGTAAGGAACCAATACCTTAGGAACGCGGATACCCTCTGGAGTCTGGTTGTTCTCCAGGATGGTTGCTACGATACGTGGCAAGGCGAGAGCAGAACCGTTAAGGGTGTGGCAAAGCTCAATCTTCTTGTCCTCTGCATGGCGATAGCGGCAGTGGAGACGGTTAGCCTGGTAGCTCTCGAAGTTAGATACTGATGAAACCTCCAGCCAGCGGCCCTGTGCTGCACTCCATGTCTCGAAGTCGTAGCAGATAGAAGATGTGAAGCTCATATCACCACCGCAGAGACGGAGGATGTGGTATGGCAACTCCAGCTTCTTCAAGAGACCCTCTACGTGGTCGAGCATCTCGTTCAGGCTCTCGTATGAGTGGCCTGGCTTGTCGATGCGGACAATCTCCACCTTGTCGAACTGGTGCAGACGGTTCAAACCACGAACGTCCTTACCATAGCTACCAGCCTCACGACGGAAGCAGGCAGAGTAAGCACAACGCTTGATAGGGAGATCCTTCTCGTCGAGGATAACATCACGGAAGATGTTGGTTACAGGAACCTCGGCTGTAGGGATGAGGAAGAGGTTGTCGAGATTGGCGTGATACATCTGACCCTCCTTGTCTGGCAACTGACCTGTGCCACGACCAGAATCCTCGTTAACAACGTAAGGAGGCTGAATCTCCAGGTATCCGCTCTTGCGGGCCTCGTCGAGGAAGAATGCCTCAAGAGCACGCTGGAAGCGAGCCATCTTGCCGATATATACAGGGAAACCAGCGCCTGTGATCTTCACACCGAGGTCGAAGTCAACGAGGTTGTACTTCTTCAGGAGATCCCAGTGGCAGAGAGCGTCTGCGCCAAGGTTAGGCTTTTCGCCGCCTTCCTTTACAACTACATTGTCAGCAGCATCCTTACCTTCAGGAACCTGCTCGCAAGGAATGTTAGGGATTTCGAGCAACTGGTTGGTCATATCGTTCTGAGCCTTCTCCATGATCTCTTCCAGAGCCTTGGCATCAGCCTTGAGCATAGCTACCTGAGCCTTAGCGCTCTCAGCTTCCTCTTTCTTGCCTTCCTTCATCAGGGCACCAATCTGCTTGGCAAACTGATTAGCCTGCTGCTTGTTGTTATCCAACTTCTGCTGAGCTTCACGACGAATCTTGTCGTACTCCAAAACTTTCTCTACTGCCTCACGAGCATTTGGAAAATGCTTCTTTTCGAGACCTTTAACTACACGTTCAGTTTCTTCACTGATGAGTTTAAGTGTAAGCATAAAATTTCTTTTTTATATTAATTTTCCTATTTGAAGGCAAAATTACAAAAAATATTTGTGATAGCGCAAAAAAATGCCAACTTTTTTGCAGAGAAGGGTAGAATTAAAGTTTTTTCGTGGTTTTTATGGGGGTTAAACGAAGAAAGCCTGCTCTAGGTATGAGCAGGCTTCTATGTTGTTTGTTTGGAATAGTTTTTTCTAAAACTTTAAAAATTAAGCGTCAGCTTTTTTGGTCTTCTCAGCGTAAACCTCTGGAGAGAGAACAGAAACTGTACTCTTGTCCTTGCGGCCCTTGTGGAAGTAAACGATACCGTCTGCCAAAGCATACAATGTATCATCCTTACCCTGAGCTACGTTCTCACCTGGGAAGTGCTTGTTACCACGCTGGCGAACGATGATGTTACCTGCGATGATGCTCTGACCACCCCAGATCTTAACGCCTAATCTTTGTGAAGCTGATTCACGGCCGTTCTTAGAACTACCAACACCTTTCTTATGTGCCATTTTCTAATTCCTCCTAATTTTAAGCGATTACAGATTTGATTGATACCTCAGTGAACTGTGCACGGTGACCGTTCTTCTTGCGATAGTCCTTGCGGCGCTTCATCTTGAAGACGATTACCTTGTCACCCTTTACGAGTGGGTTCACTACTTCTACTACTACTTTTGCACCCTCTACAGCTGGTGCACCGACAGTGATTGAGCCGTCTTTGTCAACGAGCAAAACCTTGTCGAACTCAACAGTCTGACCTGCCTCAACATCCTTGATGTGATGTACGAAGAGCTTCTTGCCCTCCTCAGCCTTGAACTGCTGACCGTTAATTTCTACGATTGCGTACATTTAATTATTTATATAAACGGGTTTTTCCGCGAGGCGTCCTGCATCGTGCCGGATCTTTACCGAGCCCCAACGAACTTAACTTTTTCTGTAATATTTGCCCAATCCATGAGCATTCGGGGTGCAAAATTACTAACTTTCTTTGAAATAAGAGAATAGGGGGATGAAAATCTTTCTTCTTTTAGGAAGAATTAACAAAGAAGTATGGTTATTAACAAAAAGTGGGTATAAGACGTAGGGTCGTTAACAAAAAAGGGGGGATAAACAAAAAAAGCGATGACCTTCACAGGCTACCGCTCCAAATCTTCAATAGGTATTAGTTTTCCTTAAGGTAAAAAGATTGTTTTCAGGATAACTGCTGCAAAGGTAAGGCTTATTTCCTATATCACCAAATTTTTTGCGATGTTTTTTTGCTCTATATCAAGTGTGTGGGAGCACAGAGGCGATATTTAACTATCGTTCACATAAAAAAGAGTAGAAAGGATGGCTGCAGATACAAGAAAAGGTGGCTACAGATACAAAAGAAAGACTACAGCAACAAAAAAGGCAGGAGCTTTCACAAGTTCCTGCCTCAAGTATGGCAAGAGGCAGATTTGCCTCTCAAACAAAAATTATTTCTGATTCTTGATCTTCTCCACGTAAGCATCGATTACAGCTACGGCTGTGATGTTTACGATATCCTGTACACTGCTCTCTGAGTCAGTGAAGTGGATAGGCTTGTTCAATCCCATCTGGATAGGGCCGATGATCTCTGCCTCTGGGTTCAAGCCCTGGAGAAGCTTGTATGCACCATTTGCACTGCTCAGGTTAGGGAATACCAAAGTATTCACATCCTTGCCCTTGAGACGTGAGAATGGATACTTCTCATCGCGGAGATCCTTGTTGAGTGCATAGTTTACCTGCATCTCGCCATCGATAGCGAGGTCTGGGAATTCCTTCTGCATCTCTGCTACTGCCTTCTTTACCTTTACTGGAGAACCGATGGCATCGGTACCGAAGTTAGAGTAGCTCAACATAGCCATTACTGGCTCCTCGTTGAAGAACTTCACGGTTCCGGCAGACAACTTGGCGATGTCGGTGAGGACATCCTCGTCTGGGTGACGGTTGATCAGTGTATCTGCAATGTAATATACGCCCTTCTGGGTGTTAAGGATGTGCATGGTTCCGAATGTCTTGTACTCATCACGGATGCCGATAACGTCCTTGGCTACCTTGATGGTATTGCTGTACTTGGTGTAGAGACCAGTGATGAATGCATCTGCATCACCCTGCTCAACCATAGACATACCGAAGTAGTTGCGCTCGTACATCTTATCGTAAGCCTCTTCGAAGCTGTAACCCTCGCGGGCACGCTTCTCTGCCAGGTGCTTGGCAAACTTGGCACGGCGACCCTGCTCGTTGTCGGCACGCATATCTACAATCTCGATGTTTGAGAGGTCGAGCTTCAATCGGCTTGCCACACGGTTCAGGCGGTCTGGGTTGCCCAACAGGATAGGCTCGCAGATACCCTCGTTCTTTGCCTGGACTGCAGCCTTCAGCATAGTTGGGTTACCGCCCTCTGCGAATACTACGCGCTGTGGGTGGAGGCGGGCTGTATCGTGGAGCTTGCGGGTGAGCTTGGTCTCCTGACCGAGCAACTGGCGCAATTCCTGCTTGTACTTCTCCCAGTCTTTGATAGGGGTGCGAGCTACGCCGCTTTCCATTGCTGCCTTGGCTACTGCTGCAGATACCTCTGTAATCAAGCGTGGGTCAACTGGCTTTGGAATGAAGTACTTAGGACCGAATGTAAGGTCGTTTACGTGATATACGTCGTTCACTACGTCTGGCACAGGCTGCTTAGCCAGGTCGGCGATGGCGTGAACGGCAGCCATCTTCATCTCCTCGTTGATGGCACGGGCGTGAACGTCGAGTGCACCACGGAAGATATATGGGAAACCGATAACATTGTTAATCTGGTTTGGATAGTCGGAACGGCCTGTTGACATCAATACGTCTGGACGGCTGTCCATAGCATCCTCGTAACTGATTTCTGGAACAGGGTTGGCGAGTGCGAATACGATAGGGCTGTCAGCCATAGAGCGGATCATATCCTTAGAGAGTACGTTACCCTTGCTGAGTCCTACGAATACATCGGCACCCTTCACAGCCTCTTCGAGAGTATGAACATCACGGCGGTCGGTAGCGAACAACTTCTTCTGCTCTGTCAGGTTCTCACGGTCGCTTGTAATTACACCCTTAGAGTCGAGCATGACGATATTCTTCACCTGTGCACCGAGGGCAACGTAGAGCTTGGTACAGCTGATGGCTGCAGCTCCGGCACCGTTAACCACAATCTTCACGTCGGCAATGTTCTTGCCGGCTACTTCGAGGGCATTCTTCAAACCTGCAGCTGAGATGATGGCAGTACCATGCTGGTCATCGTGCATCACAGGGATGTCGAGGGTCTTCTTCAGACGCTCTTCGATGTAGAAGCACTGAGGCGCCTTGATATCCTCCAGGTTGATACCACCGAAAGTAGGTGCGATCTTCTCAACGGTCTCGCAGAATTTCTCTGGATCTTTCTCGTCGATTTCGATGTCGAAAACATCCACTCCACCATAAATCTTGAACAGCAATCCTTTACCTTCCATTACTGGCTTGCCGCTCATCGCACCGATGTCGCCGAGTCCGAGCACAGCAGTTCCATTACTGATCACAGCTACCAGGTTACCCTTGTCTGTGTACTTGAAAACTTCGTCAGGATTTTGCTGAATCTCCAAGCATGGGAAAGCCACGCCTGGTGAATACGCCAAACTCAAGTCCGTTTGTGTGTGATAAGGTTTTGTTGGTTTAACCTCAATCTTACCAGGACGGCCTGCTTCGTGATATTCGAGAGCCGCCTCTTTTGTGATTTTTACCATAACAATGTATTGGTTTAATGATTCTATTTCTTTCTGTTTTTCGCAAAAAATGCGTTTTATCTTAAAGATTGTGCAAAGGTAATAAAAAACTTATTAAAAAAAGATGGAATTTTATTTTTTTTTGTATCTTTGCACAAAAATTATTTAAAGGATGCGGTTTTGCCATATGGAGTTGGCAGAATCGAATATGCAACAAACCATTAAAATAAGAGATATGGCAGAAATTAATCAATATAGAAAGGAATTGCGCGACAAGATCATTGCTTATGCCATGAGAGAGTTTCACCAGCGCGGCGTGAAGGCGGTGAAGATGGATGAGATTTCCCGTGGACTTCGTGTGTCGAAGCGTACGGTGTATGAGATCTTCGGTGATAAGGAGGAACTGCTGCTTGCCGGTATGAAGATAGAGCGTGCTGAATGCAAGGCCCGCATTGAAGAGTATGCTCTTACGCACGCGCGTAATGTAATAGATGTGATTGGCTATATCTATCGCCTTCAGATGGAGCGTAACCAGCAGGTGGGTGTCGTTTTCTATGAGGAGATTCATAGGATGCCCCGCATCCTGGAGTTCCTGAAGGAAGAGCATGATAAGGAGTATGATGATAGCATGCGCTTCTTCCAGGCTGGTGTGGATGAGGGATACTTCCGCAAGGATGTGAATTTCGAGGTGATTTCTGAGTCTTCGAGAATCTGTATGTCAGAGATGATGCATCAGCAGCTCTATAAGAGATTTACGATGCAGCAGCTCTTCGATAATTTCACTCTCATCATGATTCGTGGTTTCTGTACCAATCGCGGTCTCGAATTGCTAGATAAGGCAATCGGGCAGCTTTAAAGCTTGTATATCCATTTCATCAGTCTATTGATGATGCCGATGTTGCATCTGAACCAGCGGTATTTTGCCACGGGCTTGCCTCCGAAGCTGCGAATGAATTCTCTATACGGATTTCGCTTCCAAGGTAAGCCTACATCCATAAAGTGCAGGTGCTTGAAGCCCCTTTGGTGGGCATATTGGAGGGCGTGCCAGACGGTCAGGGTGTCGGGATGCAGATATCGGTAGCTCTTCCTGAGTGATGCCAGGTGCCACAGATAGGCATCGCTGTCGCTGAAGGCCAGGACGCATCCACCCAGTATCTTGTTTTCGTAAGAGGCTTTCTTGATACCCAGCCGTTTCTTGTCGTAGGTTGTCACGAAAACCTTTGCTTCGCTGCTTTTGCTTATTTGCTCAAAGTATTCTCTTGGTGGCACATAGCGGCGAGGTTTCATCTTGTAGAAATTTCTATAGAGTTGATAGAGTCTTCCCACTTCGTTTTCGTCAGAAGTGCTATGGCATTTCAGTCCCTTTCTTTCTGCTGCTTCAATTTGCATTTTAGCCTTGTCGGTGAGACGCTCTTCCGGTGTCTTGCTGTGTAGCGAATTATATACTTCCTGCCAAGCCACAGGGAAATAGCCCGTGCGACGGAAATGCCGGTAGCCGAACATCTTTTTCTGTATCTCTGAAAACTCGATGTAGAGGGTATGGCGGCGGGTGAGTTCGCGGGTCATCGCATGCAGAAGAGTAGGGAAGGTGGCTTCGGCGGTTTCTTCGTCCAGATAGGCTCCTTCTCCGTGCACGTGGGCATGTGTATATATAAAAGGTGGAATAAGAATATGGCGGCGGTGTATCATGGCTAGCATTTGTCCTACTACTCTCCCTTCCTGGGTAGCTACAGCCATAATGGGGGTGTCGCTTGGTACTTTTTCACCTATCTGGAAGAGTTCCAAGCTATGGAAGAAGTTGCCCTCCAGCAGATGGGGCAGCTCCTCGTTTTCCGAATATATTCTTACTTCTATTCTTTTCACATTGCAAAAATAATAAATTAATTATAAAAAAAACAAGTTTTCTTCCATTGTGTGGCTCTTTTTTAGTATTTTTGCACATTATCAAGGATTGTTTAGGTAAAAATGGCCTGATGGCTTGCATAAAGCGGCTTGATGGCTTTAGGTAAAAATAAGATTGAAAAAGAAAAAGATATGAAGGTGATATTGATTGGTGCTGGCAATCTTGCCACTCATTTGGGCAAGGCGATATTTGCCGCAGGTCATGATGTGGTGCAGGTGTTCAGCCGCACGATGCAATCGGCTACGGCTCTGGCTTCCGAGGTGGGCGCACAGCCTGTTTCGAATATATCAGATGTTCGCCCTGATGCAGATTTGTATGTCGTTTCGGTGAAGGATAGTGCTATTGTAGAGTTGATTCCTGTTCTCTGCAAAGGAAAGGAGACCAAGGTCTTTCTGCATACGGCAGGCTCTATCCCGATGGATGTTTTCCAGGGAATGGCTTTGCATTATGGTGTGCTTTATCCGATGCAGACTTTCTCCAAGCAGCGTGAGGTGGATTTCTCTCAGATACCTTGTTTTATCGAGGCGAATGATGAGCATGCCTTGCAGCTGATCGGTGATGTGGCTCATCAGGTGAGCAGCAGGGTGTATCATCTTGCGAGCGAAGACCGCAAGTACCTGCATCTCTCTGCCGTCTTTGCCTGCAATTTCGTGAATCATTGCTATGCCTTGAGCCAGGAAATCCTGGAGGAGCACGGAATACCATTCGATGTGATGCTGCCGTTGATAGACGAGACGGCTGCGAAGGTGCACGAGCTGGATCCGAAAGAAGCACAGACCGGTCCTGCCGTAAGGTATGATGAGAATGTGCTTCGGGCGCAGGGAGCTCTGCTCAAGTCGAATCCGCAGATGAAGGATATCTATGACAGAATGAGCATGAGTATTCATAAGCTGAGTGTCAAGGAATAGAGTTCAAGTGTCTGATTACTAAATAGAAAAAGTTTTCAAGTATGATTAATTACGATTTGAAGAAGATAAAGGCAATTGTATTTGATGTGGATGGCGTGCTTTCCCGCCAGACCATTACGCTTGCCAGTACGGGTGAACCTCTTCGCACCGTGAACATCAAGGATGGCTATGCAATTCAGTTGGCTCAGAAGGTGGGTGTGCGCATCGTCATTCTTACGGGCGGAACGACCGAGGCTATCCGCAAGCGATATGAGGGATTGGGCGTGCAGGATATCTATATGGGATGTGCTGTGAAAATCAACACCTATGATGCTTTTCTGGAGAAGTATCAGCTTTCTGATGAGGAAATCATCTATGTGGGTGATGATATCCCGGATTACGAGGTAATGCGTCGTTGTGGCTGCCCGTGCTGCCCAGCCGATGCCTGCTCTGATATCAAGGAGATTTCCTGCTACGTCTCTTCAGCCAATGGTGGCGAAGGAGTGGGCAGGGATATTGTAGAGCAGGTGCTTCGTGCCAAGGGGCATTGGCTTTCCAATGCCAAGGCGTTTGGATGGTAATCATAAAGTTCAAAGTTCAAAGCTCAAAGTTCAAAGTAAATAAACAGATGAAGTATAAGATTATTTTGGCGAGCAATTCGCCACGCCGCAGAGAGTTGTTGGCAGGATTGGATGTTAATTTCGAGGTGAAGGTATTGCGTGGTATTGATGAAAGCTATCCTGAAGATTTGGATGCATACGATGTGGCTGAGTATATTGCCCAGAAGAAAGCGGATGCTTATCGCTCTTTATTGGATGGAGATGAGGCTTCTGAAGAGGTTTCTGAAGATTCTACTTCAGAAAAATCTTCCTCCGATGATTTGCTCATTCTTACAGCGGATACCGTAGTGATTGCTCCTGCTGCCGATGAACAGAACGATCAGGAGGGTAAGGGAATCATTCTCGGAAAGCCGCAGAATGCCGATGATGCGGTTCGCATGCTTAAGATGTTGAGCGGCAAGACTCACCATGTGGTTACGGGCGTATGTCTTACTACGAAGAAAGAACAGCGCAAGTTCTCGGTATGTACGGAAGTAAGTTTCAAGGAATTTGAAGAATGGGAGATTAATTATTATATCACCCATTACAAACCATTCGACAAGGCGGGTGCCTATGGCATCCAGGAATGGATAGGTTACATCGGATGTACCGGACTCAAGGGCAGTTACTTCAACGTGATGGGCTTGCCAGTGCAGCGCATCTATGCAGAAATACTCAAATTAGCAGAGTAATTGGTCGGGGCTTTTGTGGCAATTTGCATCAATAATCCCTAAACAGCCATCAGATTGGTGAAGAAACAGCAGGAAAATCATCAAAAATAGGGCAATTTAGTTTTTTTAAATTTAAATATGCCCTTATGTCCGGAATTATGAGTATCTTTGTGCGTTTTATGTAACTAACAAGGATTATGACTGAGAAAAATAAGGCCAAGGTTCGTGAAATCTTGGACACATATTTGGAGTGCAATCATCACCGCAAGACCCCGGAAAGATATGCTGTTCTGGATGCGGTTTATAGCATTGATGGACACTTCACTCTTGAAGAGCTGGATGCTGAGCTCACGAAGAGAAACTTCCGGGTGAGCAGAGCTACGCTCTATAATACAATGCATCTCTTCATCGAGCTGAGGCTCGTGATGAGACACAGTCTGGTGGATGGTACCAAATACGAGGCGTGCTATTACAATGATAGCCATATCCATCAGGTGTGTAGCGTGTGTGGGCAGGTAACGGAGATCAATGTGCCGGCTGTTACGGCAGCAGTGAATGACCTCAAGCTGCAGCGTTTCCGAAAGGATACTTTCGCCCTCTATATCTACGGCGTATGCAGTACATGCCAGGCAAAGCTTACACGCAAGAAAAACGATAAGTAATAAAAATAACTATATTTTATAAAAATGAACACAGGTAAAGTAGATGTCCTGCTCGGTTTGCAGTGGGGCGATGAAGGAAAAGGTAAGGTGGTTGATGTTTTGACCCCTAAGTATGATGTCATTGCTCGTTTCCAGGGTGGTCCTAATGCGGGTCATACTCTCGAGTTCGAAGGCGAGAAGTATGTTCTTCGTTCTATCCCTTCTGGTATCTTCCAGGGTGGCAAGGTAAACATCATCGGTAACGGCGTAGTCTTGGCTCCAGACCTCTTTATGGGCGAGGCTAAGGATTTGGAGAAGAGTGGCCATGACCTCAAGAGCCGTCTCTACATTTCTAAGAAGGCGCATCTCATCATGCCTACTCACCGTGTGCTCGATGCTGCCATTGAGGCTTCTAAGGGCAAGAACAAGGTAGGTACCACTGGTAAGGGTATTGGCCCTACTTATACTGATAAGGTAAGTCGTACTGGTCTTCGCGTAGGTGATATCCTCGAAAACTTCGAGGAGAAGTATGCTGCTCACAAGGCTGCTCATCTCAAGACTATCGCTAGCCTCGGATACACTGATTTCGATATCACTGAGGTAGAGAAGACCTGGATGGAGGGCATCGAATACTTGAAGCAGTTTAAGCTCATCGACAGCGAGGTGGAGATCAACAAGGTGCTCCGCTCTGGCAAGGACATCCTCTGCGAGGGTGCTCAGGGTACTATGCTCGATGTTGACTTCGGTTCTTATCCATTCGTAACTTCTTCTAATACCATCTGTGCGGGTGCCTGCATCGGTCTGGGTATCGGTCCTAACCGTATCGGCAATGTCTATGGTATCATGAAGGCTTACTGTACTCGCGTAGGTGCAGGTCCATTCCCAACAGAGCTCTTCGATGAGACTGGTGCCAAGATCCGTGACCTGGGTCATGAGTATGGTGCGGTTACTGGCCGTGAGCGTCGTTGTGGCTGGTGCGACCTCGTACAGCTCAAGTATTCTGTTATGGTAAACGGTGTAACCGAGCTTATCATGATGAAGAGCGATGTGCTCGATGGTTTCGATACCATCAAGGCTTGCGTGGCTTACAAGTTGCCTGATGGCACTGTTACTACAGATTTCCCTTACGAGATTGATAACGTAGAGCCTGTTTACAAGGAGTTCAAGGGATGGAAGACTGATATGACTCAGTTTACTTCTGAGGATCAGTTCCCACAGGAATTCAAGGACTACATTGCATTCGTAGAGGAGTTCCTTGAGACCAAGATTGGTATCATCTCAATCGGTCCAGACCGCGCTCAGACTATTGTTCGTAAATAATTTGATAGTGTTTAATGTTTGGTGTATGATGTTTGCTTAAGGGTGAGCATAGCACTAGGCATTAAACATTTAACATTTAATATTTAACATAAATAAATGGCTCAGAAACCAAGTATTCCAAAGGGTACCCGCGATTTCGGTCCTGTTGAGATGGCAAAGCGTAATTACATCTTCAACACCATCAAGGATGTGTATGCCCTTTACGGATTCCAGCAGATTGAGACTCCTGCCATGGAGACCCTTCAGACCTTGATGGGTAAGTATGGCGAGGAGGGCGACAAGCTGCTCTTTAAGATTTTGAATTCAGGTGACTATATGAATAAGGTGAGCGATGAGGATATTCATTCGCTCGGATCACTCAAGTTGGCAGCAAAGCTCTGCGAGAAGGGTCTTCGCTACGATCTTACCGTGCCTTTCGCACGCTACGTAGTGCAGCATCGTGATGAGTTGCAGATGCCTTTCAAGCGCTATCAGATTCAGCCAGTATGGCGTGCCGACCGTCCACAGAAGGGTCGCTATCGCGAGTTCTATCAGTGCGATGCTGATGTGGTTGGTTCTGATTCTCTTCTCAACGAGGTTGAGTTGATGCAGATTGTAGATACAGTCTTTACCAAGTTTGGTGTGCGTGTCTGCATCAAGATCAACAACCGTAAGATCCTTACCGGTATCGCTGAGGTTATTGGTGAGGCTGAGAAGATCGTAGATATCACCGTGGCTATCGATAAGCTCGATAAGATTGGTCTTGACAATGTGAACGAGGAGCTGCGCAAGGATGGTATCTCTGAAGAAGCTATTGAGAAGTTGCAGCCAATCATCTCATTGTCAGGTTCTAATGATGAGAAGCTTGAAGTGATTTCCAAGGTGCTCGAAGGTTCTGAAATCGGATTGAAGGGTGTAGAGGAAACTAAGTTTATCCTTGATACCTTGAAGTCTGTTGGTCTGAACAATGAGATTGAGCTCGATCTTACTTTGGCTCGTGGCTTGAACTATTATACTGGTGCCATCTTCGAGGTGAAGGCGCTTGATACTCCTATGGGCAGTATCACTGGTGGTGGTCGTTACGACAACCTTACCGGTATCTTTGGCTTGCCAGGATTGAGTGGAGTAGGTATCAGTTTTGGTGCCGACCGCATCTACGATGTGCTCAATGCCCTTGATCTCTATCCAAAGGAGGCTGTCAATTCTACTCAGGTGCTCTTCATCAATTTCGGTGAGAAAGAGACTGCCTATTGTCTTCCTATCGTGACTGCCGCTCGTGCAGCTGGTATCCGCACTGAGATCTTCCCAGATAAGGCGAAGATGAAGAAGCAGATGAGCTATGCCAATGCCAAGCAGATTCCATTCGTAGTTCTCGCTGGCGAGAATGAGATGGCAGCTGGCAAGGTTACATTGAAGAATATGGAGAGTGGTGAGCAGACTTTGGTTTCTGCAGAGGAGCTCATCGCTGTCGTTAAGAAATAATAAAGGCTATATAATTTTGGTATAAGGTTTTTCTACCGTATATATTTACCATTCGTCCGTTCTCTTATGTGTGAATTTGTGAAAACTCTGCATAGGAGGCGGATTTTTATTTGCTTTAGGGCTAGAAACGAATCCTTCTCATGTTGCCGGCAAGCAGATCAAGTATGTGCTGCAGTTTGGTGCCAGTATAGAGAAGTAGCTGCAAGTGATAGGAGAGGCAGCTGCAAGTGATAGGAGAGGCAGCTGCAAGTGATAGGAGAAGTAGCTGCAGGTGATAGGAGAAGTAGCTGCAGGTGATAGGAGAAGTAGCTGCA
>OJMJ01000415.1_pt1 | contig 21639 bp, 16 predicted proteins | sample 1597181 | NCBI WGS metagenome assembly OJMJ01 (sample SAMEA2452126, study PRJEB22498) | human gut metagenome | biome: human feces; feature: human gut; material: feces | place: Australia | collected 2012
TGGCAAGTTGCCAGATAATATCTGTCTTGTCAACATACAGGCATCCTTGCTTTCTTATTTTCTCAAAAGACTGGATGCCTACTGGCAATTTTCTATCGTTTGTCTCTACCATAATTCCTTTGCTTTGGTTTTCAAGTGCTAATTTACGATTATTTCCTCAAACTGCCATGTCTTTGTTTGCTTTTCTATAAGTAACAGTTCAGATTTATCTTTACATATAGTAGGAGGGTATGGCATCCCTGCCATACCCACTAAACTGATTGGACAATCATGGCAGAGTGGGTATGGCAAGGATGCCATACCCTCCTATAGATTGCCAAGCAGAATTTGTGGGTATGGACATGGATGTAAAATATAATAAAATGGCGCGTTGTCATATCGACAGCGCGCCATTTTATTATATTTTGTCCTATTAATTACTTAGCGTAAGTAATGGCTATTGTCTTGAAACGGAACTGAACACCACCACCCTGTTCTGCAGTATAGACATTCTTGTAAGTGATGTTGTTGCCTTCGAATGCAAGAGAAGCTGTAGTGTTGCCTACATATGTCTTGCCGTCGCATGTGAACACAACCTTAGCAATCTTGCTCTTACCAGCAATATTGATAGAGCAGTTCTTGTAGATACGTATAGAACCATACTTGCCAAAGTAGGTAGGCTTATTCTTCTCGCCTTCGTCAGCGCTAAATGTAAGCTTTGTTCCATCTGAAAGAGTAACTTCAGTAACCTGTACACCCTTCTGCTCTGTATCTTTAATACCCATATCCTTAACCTCGAATTTAACTTCTTCGCCTTCTGCAACACCGTCATTAACGAATTTAACCAAACCGTTTGTAGTATCAAGTTTCAAGCCAGCAGCCAATTCTGGGGTAGAAGGAGTATCAGGTGTGTCAGGTGTTGAAGGAATGCTCATAGCAGTTCCATCACCCTTAATAGTGAAATTATCAATCTCCCAACCACCAGAGTTATCATCTGTACTTGTATACTTAAATGCAATGTATATTGTCTTACCGCAATAAGCTGTGAGATCGATATCTCCCGATTCTACAAAAGTCCAGCTTACACCCTCTGGATATTTAGGTATTACGAGCTGCTGCCACTCTGCAGTCTTAACATCACCAGCATAGTTGGTAGAAACCCAAGCTGTCATCATGTCCTTCATAGTGCTTACATCGGCAAGCTTGTTGATAGCATGCTTGAACGAAAGAGTTGCCTTCTTACTGTCGCCAAGCAAGATAGCTGGCGACACAGCCCAAGACTCAGAAGCATGACTTGCATTGCTAAAGAAAGCAGAAGCATTGAGATAACCATTGTTGTTGTAAGAAGCAACCTTCCACACTCTTGTCAAACCACCAGTAAGAGTGACATCCTTGAATGTGAACGCAGTTGTTTCATTGTCGAAATTCTCTGAGTATATTTCCTTCAGTCCTGTCTCAGTGTCACCGCCACCAGTATTACCGCCAGTAGGAATGTCGTAAGGAGCCGGAACGTCCTCGCAACTTGTAAATGATAATGTTGTCGCAAGGGCGACAAGCATTGTATAAAGTATCTTCTTCATAATTGTTATGTTTTTGTTCTATTATATATAATAATGTGAATATTATTTGCTCTCCGAAGCTTTGATGTCAGAGAAGCGGCGCAATGCGAGCTGTACTGTATGGTTGTACTTTGCACTTGACTTGTAGCAAGAAAGAACACCCGTTACATCAACCACACCTTGTGGAACAAGATTGGCAGCAAAGTCGGCATAGCAGCTTGTACGAATGCCTATCTGCTTGTTGGTCTTGTCGTAACCCTTAAAATAGCGTGTCACACCATAGCCAAGAGTCTTGCCTTCATCTTCAGGAGCAAGAGTGGTTTTACCGTCGCCCATGGCAAACTCTACACCCTTAAGTGTAACAAGACATCCAGCATACTTGTATGCCACATCGGCATCAAGAAGGTCGGCAACATTAAGCTCGCCCTTTGAGGCGTCAGGATTTGTGCTGAACACCTGCACTTTAATCTTAGAAGCATCTGGCTTGCCAATAACCTTAAAGCGGTTTTGCCAGTCGGCACGACTTATACGACTTGGATAGTTCTGATCTTTAGACGAGTCGTGGTAAGCAACACCAAGCTGTGGCTGTGAGCGATAGGTGCCATAATATAGTCCACCTACATTGATAAGTACCTCCTGACCTATCTGCAACTGACCCGACAATCCGCCCTGAGCTACAGAGATGATAATGCCAGGCTTGTCGCTCTCGTCCTGTATAGATATTTGGCTGTAGATATTGCCCTCTATATCGTTGCCTGTAACGATGCCCTTGATTTGTGTACCCTCATCAATGCGCACCGTATCGTTGATAGCATCCTTCTGCTTACTACCATATTTAGCCTTCAATTCGGCAATCGTCTTCAATTTATCTTTATCTTCCTGTATAGAGTTGTTACCGTAAGGAGATGTCTCGCTATTAGGATCTTTCCAGTCGTCGTCCATGCACGATGCGGTAGCAAAGACAGCAACAAGAGCAAGAAGTGCCAACTTAAGATATTTCATTGTTTTCATCTTAATGCTTGTGTTTGTTAGAATTTATATGTAATGTTCAGCATACCGTTGGTGCCCCAGGCATAGAACTTAAACGGATTCTTCTCGAATGAATAGCCACGCAAGTTGTACTTGCCAGTAGCCACACCCGAATATCCGCTTCGGCTCTGCTCGTAACCACCAGTAACAATGCTGCGGTTGTTGAGTATGTTGGTCACCATAAGGTTGATAGAAAGAGAGCCCTTCTTAAGGTAGATACTGCGACCAATAGATCCGTCGAGCATAAATCCGCCCTTACCCTTAGCCTGGTCGAGAGCGCCAGGAATAATCTCGTTGGTAGCATCGTTAATGATAGGATAACCCAACTTGGTCATGGCAATATTACGGTTCTTGATGTTCTGCTCGAAACGATAGTTAGGCGAGTAGCTCAAGTATATACGGTCGTAGTAGTTGCCATTAAGGTTGATGAACCAACCATTCTGATGGTAGTTCAATCCGAGGCTCAATGCTGTAAGCGGTGTGCCGCTGTCGCGCATACCTTTATTAAATATACGGTCGTGGTTGTCGCCCACCTGGTCGTCGCCATGCAATGTAGCGCTGGTAGACTCCATATATGTAAGCTTGGCATTGTTTACAATCTTAGCCTCGCTTATAGTACCGATAAGATTAACGTCGAAGAAGCTTGCCAACTTGAACTTTGCACCAAGCTCGGCACCATAATACTCCTTCTTCATGTCTGTAAGAGATACATAGATGAACGAGTTGACATCGTCGTTGAAGAAGTTCTGCCAGTCAGACACATTCTCCATACGCGAGTAGTAACCATTAAGATTAAGGTGCAACCATGAGTTCTCGTACATATAGCCAATCTCGCCATTAAACACACGCTCGTTCTTTAGGCCAGCAACAAAGTCGTTGTTAACCTCAGGAGCCATGAAAGCAGAGCGGGCCTCAGGAGCACGATACTCGTAAGCGGCACCTAACGACACTACATGTCCGCCACCAAGTGTAATGTTAGAGCCTAACTTTACGCCACCGTCAAGGAACTGTGCATGATGACTCTTGCCATAAGAATTGTTGGCAGCAAGACCATTACGCATTCTACCCTCGCGCTGCATAGAAGTATAGCCTATCTTGCCAGCTACGGTATAGTTAAGACGACCTATGTTCTGCGAGTAAGAAGTCCAAAGACGGGCCTTGTTTACGAATATATTGTAGTCGTAGCCAAAGCGGTCGCCTTCCTTAACCACAGCCTTAGGATTGTTAAGGTCGTAGTCGGCCTCTGGCGAATCGGCAGTATACTTGTCCGAGATAATGTAAGTATTGATGTTGTGGAACGAGTTGGCACCAAGCATATCCTCCATTGTCTGGTAGTGCATGCCCTTGTTTGTGCCAGCCATAATACCAAGGTTCACCTTCTTGTCCTTGTCAATCTGATGGTTGAATGTAGACGAAAGTGTCAATGTAAGGTTGTCGTTGTGTTTGGCCTGTACATAATACATAGCATCGCCACCCTCGGCATTTATGTTGCGGTTGGCATAATAAAGGCGGTCCCAATTGATTTGGCGGTTTGCCTTAGATGCACGCCAATAATTGTAAGATGTGGTCCAATCGTTGAAAGCTTGCTCTGTGCGATAGTTCTCATTTGTGTCGTACCACACATCGTAATAGCTTGAAGGCAGATTTTTCCAGTAATTGGGTTGTGGATTGTCCGAATTGTTATAATTAAGCTTAGTGCTCTTATACATAGAGTACTTGCCAAACAACGATGTAGTGAGCTTGGTATCGTTGTCTATGGTCCAGTCCCAAGTAAGGATAGCACTTGGAGCATAATCGGTTACAACACGCGAGTTGCGCTTCTTGCCATTCTGATAACCCCAATAAGGATTGTAGTAGCGGTTGTTTGCAAGCCAGTATACCTCGTCAGTACCAGCACCTTGTGTAGAGCGTTCGGTTGGGTTGCCCCATGTAGAGAACGACAAGCTATGATTGCCGAATACCTTTTGCACACCAAGGAAGTAAGACAGCGAATTATAGAATGTTCCCTCTACATAGCCATTGCTTGCCCAACGATAGCTAAGAGCACCGGTAAAGGCCCATCCTTTTTCAGAAAGACCAGTGCTGTAGGTATACATACCACGTAATGTGTAGTTGCGGTTGGCGCCACTCAATGTAAGGCGCTGTCCTACGGGCATAGCGGCAGCACGGAAGTTGTAATTGTTTGAGCCCGCCATACCCGAGAAAGCAAACGAGTTGTTCTCAAAAGGAAGCGAGTAGTCTACATTACGTGTCATGTTGTTAAGACCGCCCACTTGTGAGTAGCGGAACTGACCACTCTCCATATCGTTTAGCGATAGTCCGTTGACAAACACTTCGTTGTACTTCTGGTCGAAAGCACGATAGCGGAAACGAGCAGGTGAGAACAAATAGCCCACCTGACTGGCATAGATGTTGGTATTAGAATTGACAATAGTGACGTTTTGCGTCATATCATCATCCTCACCAAGTTGAGCCTCAGTAAATGTGAAGGCTGCCTCGTTAGATGCCTCACTATGATAGCCGATAGAATCGGTCTGAGCATAGGCAGCAGGAACGCAGCACATAGCCAACACTGCTAAATTAAGCTTCTTTTGCATGTATTTGATAATTAGATTTGTTGATTCATATAGAGAAAATGCAAAGTAAAGCATTAATTTTCAATAAAAAAAGTTTTTTCGTGTTTTATTCACATTAATATTATGTTTCAATGTCTAAGCACCGACAAATTGGTCGGTTTGAGGGACTATAATCCAAAGCTACAACCCACCGGTTTGCATCACTCCATATATAGGATGTCACCCTTTTGAGAAGGCAATTTCAATAATTCTTTGTTACAAATTGGGATATTTCAGATTTAATGCCGATATTTGCAAAAAAATTAAACAAATTAAGTTTTCGCAAGCGAAAGTAGTTAAGAAGTTAAGGAGATATCACGCCCTACGGTCGCTAAGGAGTTCTTGCAAGCAAGCGGCAAAAGCCGAGCGAAGCCATTAGTTTTTTTGCTTGATTTATAGCATTAAAAGCATTTGGCTTAACTTCTTAACTCCTTTAAATACTGAATTCTCTGACCTTGCGAAAGTTCAGTTAAACAAATTACAACAAACAAGACAATGAAACAGAAACTCTTAATCCTTGCCCTTATGTTGTTTGCCATCGTGACAGGCACACAGGCACAGAAAAAGTTTAATCTCTACGCTGTAGGCTTCTACAACCAAGAAAACCTATTTGATACTTGCCACGATGAAGGCAAGCGCGACTACGACTTCCTTCCTGGCGGTTCGTACAAGTGGAATGGTTTGAAATACAGTCACAAGCTGCGCAATATGGCACAGGCACTTGCCGACCTTGGCACAGACAAGTTGCCTGGCATTGGATGTGCGGCTATTGGTCTTGCTGAGGTAGAAAACTCTAAGGTTCTTGACGACCTTACAGCACAACCAGCACTTAAGGCCCGCGGATACAAATATGTACACATCGAGGGTCCAGACCGCCGTGGTATCGACTGTGCCTTGCTGTACAATCCACGTTTCTTTACAGTACGTGATGTAAAGCTTGTGCCTTATGTGCCTGAGCAGAAGAAAGACTCTGGATTTGTAACACGTGGATTCCTAACCGTTAGCGGCACAATGGCAGGCGAGCATGTAACTATCATTGTATGCCATTGGCCAAGCCGATTCTCTACATCACACTATCGTGAGGTAGCTGCACGTCAGGTGCGCGTGATAAAAGACTCGCTCATCGCTGTCGACAAAAACTGCAAGGTTATGGTTATGGGCGATATGAACGACGACCCTACCAACAAGTCGATGACCGAAGGCCTATCATGCAAGGCAAACATAAGCGAGGTGGGCAAGGACGACATGTACAATCCTTGGTACAACATTCTGGCAAAGGAAGGTCGCGGCACATTGTTCTACAATGGCTCATGGAATCTGTTCGACCAGATTGTTATGACACCTAACATGCTATGCCCAAAGGGCTCTAAGGATTATGCCACACTTAAGTTCTTCCAGAACCAGATACACATCCGCCCATACCTTTTGCAATCGGAAGGCAAATACAAGGGCGCACCTAAGCGTACAACAGCAGGCGGCGTTTGGCTTGATGGTTATTCAGACCACTTGCCTGTAGTGGTGTATCTTGTCAAGGAACAGAAATGATAGAACGCCATCCATTTGAACCTTTCTTGCCTGATGGTTGCCGATTGCTTATGCTTGGCAGTTTTCCACCAGGCGAGAAACGGTGGTCTATGAAGTTTTATTATCCCAACTTCACCAATGACATGTGGCGCATCTTCGGATTGTGCTTCTATAACGACAAGATGCACTTTGTAGACGTTGAGCACAAAACGTTTCGCCTTGACCTTATCATACCCTTTCTTCGTGAACACGGTATAGGAATGTATGATACAGCCACAGCCGTGATACGACTTAAGAACACGGCATCGGACAAGGACCTTGAAGTGGTGGAGCCTACCGATTTGAAAGCTATGGCAGACAGTCTGCCTTGCCTTACCGATATAGTAACTACCGGACAGAAAGCCACCGATGTGCTGTGCCAATGCTTCAACATTGGCATGCAACCAAAGGTTGGCGACAATGTAGAGTTCGAGTATAAAGGACGACAATTGAGACTGTGGCGCATGCCAAGCAGCTCAAGAGCATATCCTATGAAGGTGGAGAAGAAGGCGGAGTTTTATATCAAGGTACTTAAAGGCATAAGCGAGTAAAAAAAACAATCAATATATATGACAAACGATAAAGTTACAATTATAGGTATTGCCGGAGGCACTGGCTCTGGCAAGACAACTGTAGTGAAGAAGATTGTGGAAGCATTGCCTCCACATCATGTGGCTGTTGTACCACTCGACTCTTACTATAACGACACCACATCAATGACCGAAGAGGAAAGACACGCCATTAACTTCGATCATCCTGACGCTTTCGACTGGAAACTATTAACCAAGCAAATAAACGAGCTGCGAGAAGGCAGAGCCATAGAGCAGCCTACCTACTCGTACCTCAAGTGCAACCGACTGCCAGAGACTATACATGTAGAACCGAAGCCAGTAATTATTGTAGAGGGCATCATGACTCTCATCAACAAGAAGCTGCGCGACATTATGGACATACGCATATTTGTTGACTGCGACTCGGACGAACGTCTTATACGCAACATACAACGCGACACTGTGGAACGCGGACGTGATGTGCAGACTGTGTTAGACCGTTACCTCAAGGTGCTAAAACCTATGCACGAGCAATTCATTGAGCCAACAAAGCGATTTGCACACATTATTATACCAGAGGGAGGCGACAACGTCAAGGGCATCGATATGGTGTGCAAGTATATCGAAAGCATCGTAAAGTAACCCCCAAAAAAATTAACGACAATTACACGGAGACTATAATGGTTTGAGTACGTGTAATTGTCGTTATTCGTTTATTATTCCTTATTCTCAATAAACACTTGGTCGTCCATTTCGGCAAGCGATTTTTTCTTCTTATTCTCCTTTGCACCAGCCTTAAGCAGATTGCGTGCTGCGGTAATAATGCTTGCACCACTGTCGGCTGTAGTAATCTTAAGCTTTGACATCTTCTTTATAGTGTCGTTCATGCTCGATTCTACATCCATGAAGCGCACACCAAAGTCTTGCACACGATCGATAACAGTGTTGGCAGCATCCATCATAGCCTGCTGATTGCTAAGTTGGCGCACCTGAGTCCACATCATCTCCAATACACGAAGATTCATATACATAGTTTGCGGACCAAGAATCATAACACCCTCATCGTAAGCCTCACGCCACAGCGTGCTGTCGTTTAGCAATGCAAGGTTTAGCGCACCCTCTATAGGCACATACATAATGGCAAAGTTGAGCTTGTTGTAGCCGCTTGGCAGATACTTTGTATACTCCTTCTTGGCAAGACGCTTAACCTGAGCACGCACGCTGGCTATATGCGACTTAAGATATTCGGTTTTCTCAGGAGTGCCGTCTTCGGCATTCATATAGCGTTCGTAGTCGGTAAGCGACATCTTTGAATCGACAACAACATGGCGGTTGTTTGGGAAATGAAGGATAAAGTCGGGAATCAATCCCTTGCCATCATCACCCTTTGCCAGCTTTCCTGCCTTGTCCTTAAGTGTCTCTTGCGTATCAAACTGTTCGCCTTCCTTTAGCTCAAGGTCCTCCAAAAGCTGCTTAAGCTTAAGCTCGCCAAAGTTGCCTTGTACCTTAACCTCGCCTGTAAGCGCACGTGTAAGGCGGTCGGCAGTCTCGCCCAAGGCAGCACTCTTCTGCATATTAATCTTTATAGTCTCGTCAAGACGAGTAAGAGCCTCGCTCTGCTGCTCCTTAGTCTTGTCCAAAGCCTCCTGCATATTCTTTAAGCTTTGCTGCAATGGGTCAATAATCTTGGACACCTGCTCACGGTTGCGCTCACCCAATTCATCCTGACGACGCTTCAACACCTCTTCTGATGTAGTCTGCATCTGCTCACGAATGAGTTTAAGCTGATTGTCAACCTGCTCGCGGTTCATCTGTCTAAGAGCCTCTATCTGCTTGTCGGCAGCATCCTTAACCTGTGCAAGTTGCTTGTCGTGCGAAGCCTTAAGCTCGGCTATTTGGGTTTCTTGCGACGATTTAAGTTCGGCAATATGCTTTTCGTACGAAGCCTTATTGTCAGCCAGTTGGGTGTCAAGTTGCTTAAGATAGTTTTCGGCTTGAGCCTTCTGCACATCCCTTTCAGATGTAAGAGTAGTTATCTGCGCATTTTGACCGGAAATGATTTGCTCACGCTCGGCAATCTTAATGTTAAGTTCATCGAGCTGCTTATGCAAATTGTCTATCAGCTCGGTTTTGTCCTGCTGATTACCCTTGCCCCTATTGCCAAGCACAAAGCCTACTACCGTCATTGCAACGGCCACTACTGCTATAATGATATATACTTCCATATAATTATTGATTTCAGACTACAAAATTCGTTAAAATACTTGATATATACAAGCTAATGTCAATAATTATGCGTACCTTTTTAGGATATAAATATCTCAACTACTGATATAGAATAATAGGCAAGAAAAAGAGAAATCTATTTCTTTATTCTTGCCTATTATTATTTAAACTGTTCTGACATTCATTGTTCTTGCTTTATTCTTATGTAAATATAACTTTAGCATAAGTTTTCAAAGTATAAAACAATGAAAAGATGTTTATGCCAACGACTTCAGTACTTCGACGAGTCGTGCATTGTCTGCCTCGTCTCTCACAGCAAGTCTCACGAGATTTCTTCCATCCATGTGTTTCTTCTTTCCACAGTTGCTGATGATGATGTCCTTTTCTATCAGCAATTCGCAGAGTTCAGCCGATGTGTATTTGCGTGTCACCTCACACAGGAAATAGTTGGCTTGTGAAGGTATCACTCTCAAGAAATCGATTTGCTTTAAGTCCTCATAGAACTTCTCGCGCACTTCGCAGAACTTGCGACAAGCCTTACGATAGTCGTTCTCATATTTGCCATATATCTGCATATAGAACTCTCCGAAGGAATTGATGTTCCATATGCTTACCTCCTTCTTTATCTTTTGTATCATTTCGGTGTCTGACGATGCGAACACGCCGAGTCGTAGACCTGGTACACCATACGATTTTGATATCGACTTCATCACCATCAAATTCCTGTTGCTTGCCAAAATATCGTTGTGTAGCAACGAGTTCTTCTCATATTCCTCGGTGAAGTCAACAAAACTCTCGTCAACAAGAAGTTTTATGTCTTTCTTATCACACCATGCAGCAAGGCGCAACACATCAGCCTTTGGCATGAAATGACCCGAAGGATTGTCGGGATTGACGAGCATCAACAGCGACAATTGCTTGTCGTTGTAATATTCCATCAATTCATCGGCAGTATATCCAAAGTTAGAGTCGGTAGGGATAAACTGCACAATCTGTTCTTGTTTCAGGCGGTTTGGATACTCATCAAACGTAGGGAATATCACTCCAACACGTCCGTTTGTGTGTTCCTCCATCACCACCTTAATCAGTTCGGCGGCTCCGTTGCCCACCACTACATAGTCTTGCTTGATGCCAAAGTACTTGCCAGCAAGTAGCGAGTTGACACCCATGCCCGAAGGATAGCTCTCAAGCAATGTGTCGAAGTTGTTGCGTATCTCGTCGCGCATGCGCTTGTTTGGGAAGAAAGGGTTAACAAGATAACAGAAATCGAGCAACTTGGGGAATCTCCAGAATCCTCCATATCGCTTGTGATAGAGTTGGAATCTGTTTTTGTCCTCCGAGAAGAGTGTTGAGGCTATGTCGAGGTCCTGCACATCATCAATTTCATACCACTTTTCGTTGCCAATAGGCAATGCACGTAGTGTTGTGTTTTGCAGCAATGTCAGCACACTGAGCACCTGTTCATAATACTCGTTGTTGCCCATCACCTTGCAATAAGCCTCAAGGAAAGGAATGTATTGCTTGCTTGAGAACTCACGGCTGAACTTGTATATGTTCACCGTCTTATAGTAGTCGTCAGCCTCTTCATATCTGAATCCCGCCTTAGGTATGAATTGCAGAATGCGTCGGTTGTCGTCTATCCTCACCATAGTGCCATCCATCCACTGCTCATATTTAGCCACAAGTGCAAGGTCTTTGTCTGTATGGTTGAGCAATTTGTCTATTATGCCATCCTCTACTATCAAGTCCGACTCCATTAATATGGTGTCGTCTGCGCATAAATAGTCCTTGGCAAGTGCCAGCGAATATATGTTGTTGGTCTTGTCGTATATAGGATTGTTGACAAATTCAATGTTTATGTCTGGATAGTTGGCATGTATATAGTCGATAAGTTTTTGTCCTTCATAACCAACTACAATTACTATTCTATCGAGAGAATACTTCGAAAGTTGTCTCAAGTAGCGATCGATGAGTCGCACACCGTTCACTTCGAGCATGCATTTAGTGTTATTTTTGGTCAGTTCGCCAAGTCGGCGCCCCATACCTGCTGCTAATATTATCGCTTGCATATATAAGTTTGTTATTATAGGTTGCATTGTGTCATGCACAATTCTTCCTTTTATGTTTCTGCAAAAATACAAATTTGTTTTGTATTTTGCAATATTTTCATAAATTCTCGTTATATATATGAATACAAAGATGAAATATCAATGATAATATCACTCATAACAGCAACATATAATAGCGGCTCTACTATAGAGGACACTCTAAAGTCGGTGCTTGCACAGACATACAACGACATTGACTATTGGATTATAGATGGTGGTTCAAAGGACAATACAATGGAAATTGTGCGTAGATACGAACCACAGTTTGACGGCCGTCTGCATTGGATATCCGAAAAGGATCGTGGCATATACGATGCCATGAACAAAGGTATAAGCAATAGTACCGGTGATGTAGTAGGCATACTTAACAGCGACGATTATTTCACATCAAACGATGTTCTGGAGCGTGTGGCTACAGAAATGAAAGCACATACCTCGCTCGACGCTATCTATGGAGACATACACTTCATAAAAGAAGGATTTCCCAATCGTGTGGTGCGCTATTATTCGTCCAAACCATTCCGCCCTATGTGGCTTCGCTTTGGCTTTATGCCTGCACATCCATCGTTCTATGCTCGTAGAGAGGTGTTTAACAAATACGGACTTTATTCGCTTGACTACAAGATTGCATCCGACTATGATATGATGGTGCGTCTGTTCCTTAAACATCATATTAAAGCTAAATATATACCACTCGACTTTGTGACAATGCGTACTGGTGGTGCAAGTACCAACAATGTGCGCAGTCGTATGGTACTTGTAAACGAGGATGTTAAAGCATGCCGAACATACGGTTTTTACACTAACCGTTTTTTGATTAGCTTGAAATACCTATATAAGATATTTGAGTGGAAACTTTGGTAAAATGATCAATATATTGACATTCCGCTGGTCAAAACCGGCGGAATGTCAATCTTAGCATTTTCGACTTTAGCACCATCTTGCTACCATCAAGACGTTCTTTAAGAAATCCTTCAGGAATGTTGTTTATACCATAATGACGTGTTTCGTCATTTGCCATTTCTACTGGCACATCGCCACCCACTTCAGCATTAGGATTATCCTCATGCCAGTGGTTCTCGTACACCTTATTTATATATAAGCTGTCTGATGTCTGCTCAAAGCGCAGATACAGATGATTGATAGAGTTATTACCCATGTCCTTTGCTTCTATCAATCGCAACTGCACTCCCCAAAATATCAGTTGATTTGAGCAGTCAACAGTCTTGCCATTTTCAAGCGAGTCTATTCGTTCCAAGTGCCAAAAGCCATCGAGCTCGCCATTGTCACTCGTTTCTATCTCGCAAGATGCAAGCGACATCAGCAATGCAACAACAACAGTTGTAACAAACAGCTTTGTTAGGCTGCTTTTATTATTTGTACGGTTGCTATTATAATTTGTAATCATAACTTCCTAATTCTTAATTCGTCACTCCTAATTCGTAACTTCTAAAACACTCCCGACTTGCTTATCGTGAGTTGCACACCCGCATTATGTCCTAACATTTGCTGTGAGCCAAAGTCCATGGCATAACCAAGTCTTGCTTTCCATCCGTGGTTGAAACGAAAACCAGCCTCTACAAGAAAACTTATGTTATGGTGCTTGCGTGTAAAAGGAATGTCGTATGTTCCCCACCCTTCCTGATAAGTACCAAGCAAGCGGTAATCGAGTCGCTCGGTAGGCTGTCCACTTATACCAAGATGCAATGCCCAAAAGCGGTTGTCGCGTACATTGATATTGCCATCAGTATTGTATATAGGCGAACGGAAGAGCGGATTGCCCATAACCAGTCCCCAATGCTGCCATCCTGGATATACACTATGATTGTAGTAGTCGTCCAATCCAGCCACATGGTCGCTTATGTTCTGCGTGCGGTCGTGGTTGTAAGGCCCACTTTGATATTTAGTATAGATATACTCTAAGACTATATTGCGAAGCCATGTTCCATACTTCATATGAAACTCGCCACCAAGCATCATATCACGCAAAGCATACTTAAAGTAGCGGTGCTTCTTCCACACGTTCCACTCTTCGCCCTCGCCGTAACCGTTATAGTCGAGCAAGAACATCTGACTATGATCCTCAAAGAAGTGGTCGGCATATACAGAGAATCGCCACAGCTCATGATCGTAGTTTATACGCATGAGCCAACTGCCCAATACGTTGCCTTCCTTATTGCCATATACTCCATCGGACGCGTCTTGACCACCTGGCACAAATGCATTCCAAAAACTCTTAAGTCCACTATCTGTAGACACTTGCACCATACCATCCTTAGTAGGTAGATATGGCTTGCCACCAAACTGTGATGCCATTTCAAGTCCAAGTTCTACTGAGATTGGGAAGTTAGAATACTCGTTGCCTATCTTCAGATAGCCAGCCTTTGAATGATAGAGCAGATTGTCGGCATACTTCGATTGCTTGCCAGTAAACTCATGTTGCCATAAGTCGTCGGTCATCATGCCATAAGCAACATGTCCCTTAAGATGCAACCATCCTCCACCAATTGGCAGTTGCCAATATTGTGGCAATGCAAGTCGCACTTGAGGCACAGGACGGGCATTAATGCCAAGTGTTTGCGAACCAGAACTAAGTCTCTGGTTCTTTAGTTCCATAGGATACTCCTTAGCTCCAACCGTCAATACACCATGCAACCAACGAGCCTCAACATATGCCTGTTGAACTACGACATCAGAAGTATAGTTCATTGCTGCCGCCATGTCAAGACAATAGCCTATAGCCCAACGGCGCACCGAGTCGGCTTGCAGTGGACGTATTACGGCAGCACGCATATAACCATTGTTCTTTTCAAGCGAACTAAGTCCATATTTGTTAGCGTTAAGCCATAATGGGGTTTTGTTGTTTGCCATTGACGCTTGCATCTCTACATTGTATTCCACATCTTTCTTGAGATTAAGCTTAGATTTTTCGCGTTCCGTTTCTTGCCACGCATATTGCGCATAGCTTTGAGATGTACCAAATGTAAGAGCAAGCAATAATATTATTGCTTTGTAGTATCGCATATTACAGTTTTTGTTCTTAAACAAATTATAAAATCAAGACATTTTTATTACTATTAACGCAAAAATACTTGTTTTATTGAGAAAAACATAGAGGATATACAATATTTTCACATTTCGAAAGTTATTATAAAAAGAGTGTTAATAAAATATATACTATAATATAAAGCTACGGAATTAGATGGATTGTTACTGGTTGTATGTCGTCCTTTCATTTATGTTAAGCTTGCTTAGCGGCTTCATAATCACCCCACATATCGTTGATTTCTGTCTTAAACGCAAACTATACGATTTGCCAAACGAGCGTAAGGTTCATAAAAATGCCATACCACGTCTTGGCGGTTTGGCTTTTTTGCCTTGCATGTTTATAGCCTTTCTTATGTCGTTGTATGTGTTTAAGTGCGTAACAGACGATTTACCCTTCAATATTGGCTTATGGACTGGAGCTTTCCTTGTAAGTCTATTTATTATATATACAGTAGGTGTGGTAGATGACATTATAGGACTTGGCGCCCCGATAAAGTTTGCCGCTCAGATAATAGCTGCTTCGTTACTGCCTATATGCAATCTCTACATCAACAATCTATATGGATTTATGGGCATACACGAAGTGCCTTTCTGGATAGGCGCCCCACTTACGGTGTTTATCATCGTGTTTATCGACAATGCCATAAACCTTATCGACGGCATCGACGGCCTGGCTGGCGGCTTATCGCTAATAGCACTTACAGGCTTCCTCGTTTGTTTCAGCAGAGAGCAAATATGGACATATTGCGTGCTGATAGCCGGATTGATGGGTGTACTCACAGCCTACCTATACTTTAATATATGGGGAAGTGCGGAGAAACGACGCAAGCTATTCATGGGCGATTGCGGCTCGTTAACGCTTGGATTCATCCTTGGATTTCTTATGGTAAAGTTCTCCATGAGTTCAGATTGGGTCAAACCATTCAGAAGCGACAGTATGCTACTTGCCTATACATTGCTTATCGTTCCGTGCTTTGATGTGGTTCGTGTTGTGCTGGTACGCTTGCGCATTCATCAACCATTGTTCCAAGCCGACAAACGTCATTTCCATCACAAGTTGCTTCGCATAGGTATGAGCCAGCACAGAGCACTTGTAGCAATCCTTATACTACAATTATTATATGTATTGTTGAACTCCATGCTGAACGGCGTAATTGGTATAACTTACATAGTAGGTATCGACATCGTCATATACATGACAGTCCATCTCATATTGGACTATAAACTTAAAAAGATAGAATCTATAGAATAAATCCGCCATATTATTTTGTTATTTGCAACAAAATTATTACCTTTGCACCCGCAAATGCGCCTGTGGCGGAATTGGTAGACGCGCTAGACTTAGGATCTAGTGTCTTACGACGTGTAGGTTCGAGTCCTATCAGGCGCACCATACAGAATCCTAACTGCTTAGAAATGAGCAGTTAGGATTTTTTGTTTTTACAAGTCAGTTATTACATGTTAAAGATTTGCACCAAGCGTATGTTTTTATCTGGCAAATCACTATCTTTGCGTTAACAACACCATATTAAGCAACAAATTCCTTGATATTAGGCAAATAAGTTATGAGCAAGTTCAATGAAGCAACAAGGGTTCAAATGCCAGCCATGGTACATTTGACGCGATTAGGATATTCCTACTTCGGAAAAATAAATGAAGAAATGGCTGGTATCGCTTACGATCCAGACACAAACATACTTACAGATGTTTTCAAACAGCAGTTTGAGCACTTAAACCCATCTGCAAAGGGTGAGTTTGAGCAGACCTTGCGTGCCATAAGGCAAGAATTGGCTAATGACATCAGCTACAATGATATCAAGGAGAAGGGGTACAGCCTCTCTGCTGGTCAATACTTCGACATCAAGATTGACTATGTTGATATTACGGAAGAGGAGTTCAACAGGCGGATGAGTGAATATGAAGCCACACTGACACAACAATTTGAAGAGAGTCACCGTTTGGAGAAGGAGATACTTGCCCAATTGCGTAGTATATCGTTTAATAATATCGATAAGGAATAGCACTATGAACGAAATAATCAAGGGAAGCAACTCGTTATTGCCAAATGGTTATGCCCAATGGCGTAAAGATATTGAACACCTAATTGATACAGCCAAACTTCATACGGCTCTTAATGTGAATGTGGGGACTTTGACCTTGTATTGGAACATAGGTAAAAGTATATTACATAAACAGGAGCAAGAAGGTTGGGGCAAACAGGTTATAGAGCAGCTGTCGAAGGATTTAATCTCTCGTTATCCAGATGACCGAGGCTATTCCAAACGCAACCTTGGCTATATGAAGAGTTTTGCCATGCAATATCCAGATTTTCCATTTTTGCAAGTGCCACTTGCAAAATTAAGAGAACTGCCAATTTTGCAAGCGACACTTGCAAAATTAGAGAGTGAAGGTAAGGATTTTGTGCAAGTACCGCTTGCACAAATATCTTGGTATCATCATATTTCATTGCTGCCCAAGGTGAAAGACGAAGCAGAACGTGCCTACTATATAACAGAAACAGCACAGAATGGGTGGAGTCGTGATGTGATGCTCCTTCAGATTGACAATGGATATATCCATGCAAAAGGACATGCAATCAACAACTTTGAACAGACCTTGCCGCCTCTTCAGTCCGACTTGGCTCGCTACATATTCAAAGACCCTTACAATTTCTCGTTCATCGGAACGATTGCATTGCAAAACGAATTGGATATAGAAAAGTCATTGACAAGCAAGATTACTGATTTTCTGCTTGAAATGGGGCGTGGCTTTGCATACATAGGCAGACAATACCACATATCGGTTGATGGTGATGACTACTATATAGACTTGCTAATGTACCATCTAAAATTACATTGTTATGTTGTAGTGGAGCTAAAAGCCGTAGAGTTCAAGCCAGAGTTCGTTAGCAAACTGAATTTCTATATTTCTGCTGTTGACGACTTGGTAAAATCCACAGAAGACAAGCCTACCATTGGCTTGCTCCTTTGTCGGACTAAGAGCAACAAGAAAGCCGAGTTTTCGCTTCGTGGCATTACACAACCAATGGGTATAGCGCAATACGAAACGGAAAAGCTCTTCGCTGATGTTGCATCGGCTTTGCCGCAGATTGAGGAAATAGAAAATAAACTTGATGACTTGGATTTAGATAATGAGTAACGAAATACAATTTCTTCTTTACAATATGCCGGATGCCGACGGCAAGGTGCAAGTAGTCATACGGGGTGAAACACTTTGGTGTACTCAAAAGGCTATGGCGCAACTCTTTGGAGTTGGTGTTCCTGCTATCAGTAAGCACTTGAAGAACATCTTTGCAGAAGGAGAACTTGAGCCTGACACGACTATTTCCAAAATGGAAACAGTCGTAAATCGTGGCATTCGTGGCGAGGTTAAGGAGCTTATCGACTTCTATTCTCTTGATGCAATCATTGCCGTAGGCTATCGTGTGTCTTCATTGAAAGCTACTCGTTTCCGCCAATGGGCAACAAAGATTCTTAATGAGTATATCAAGAAAGGCTTTGCAATGGACGACGAGCGTTTGAAACAAGGAACGGCAGTATTCGGCAATGATTACTTCCGAGAATTGCTTGAACGCGTGCGTTCTATCCGTACGAGTGAGCGTCGCATTTGGCAACAGATTACGGACATATATGCAGAGTGTAGCACCGACTATGACCGTAACTCTCCGACCACACACGATTTCTACGCAATGATACAAAACCGCTTTCACTATGCCATTACAGGACAAACTGCTGCGGAAATTATCTATTCCAAGGCAGACCATACTAAAGACCACATGGGATTGACTACATGGAAGTATGCACCAGATGGGCGTGTCTTAAAATCGGACGTATCTATTGCTAAGAACTACCTGCAAGAAAAGGAAATCCGACAATTGGAGCGTGCTGTTACTGGTTTCTTTGATTATATAGAAGACCTCATTGAACGTGAAAACACGTTCAACATGGCACAGTTCTCTACAAGTGTCAATGAATTCTTAACATTCCGCAAATACCAGATATTGCCCGACAAAGGCAAAATTTCGGCAGCGCAAGCCAAGAAGAAAGCGGAAGAAGAATATGACATTTTCAATAAGACACAACGTATTGACTCTGACTTCGATAAGGAAGTGAGGGGATTACTGAATAATGAGTAAGTCGGCAAATCACGATCTTTGCATTTTATGCACACATATTTATACAAATATAAACTACTAAACAAAAAGAAACAATGAATTATCAACCTTTATTAGAAAAGATTAGACGCGAGATAGAGATATACGCCAAAGAAGGAAAGCAGGCCGACTACATTCCTGCATTGGCTAATGTCAACCCCGACCAGTTCGGAATATGTCTCAGTATGCTTGACGGCAGAACCTATCAACTTGGCGATTCTAATGTTAAGTTCTCCATACAGAGCATTGCCAAGGTGTTCTCACTTGCTATAGCCTTGAGTTTGCTTGGCAAAGACTTGTGGACTCGTATAGGCAAGGAACCTTCGGGGTCGGCTTTCAACTCTCTTGTACAGTTGGAGTACGAGCATGGCAAACCTCGCAATCCGTTTATCAATGCAGGCGCATTGGTAACAGCCGACGTGCTGCTGTCGCATCTTGAAAACCCCAAGGAGTTCTTTCTCGAATTTGTACGCACCATAGCAGGCAATCAAGACATCAACTACTCAGAAGAGGTTATGCAGTCGGAGTTGGATAGTTGCTATCTCAATGCTTCTATTGCATATCTGCTGAAGCATCATGGCAACTTGCACAATGATGTTAATGACGTATTGCAGTTCTACTGCACAATATGCTCATTAGAGATGAGTTGCGAGGATTTGTCGCACGCATTTATGGCTTTTGCCAAGAGCAATGAGCCTTTCTCACATGCAGGTGTCAACCTTACCATATCAAGAGTGAAACGTATAAATGCTATCATGCAGACTTGCGGATTCTACGACGAGGCTGGCGACTTTGCCTTCCTTGTTGGTTTGCCTGGCAAGAGTGGTGTAGGCGGTGGCATCGTTGCCCTTTATCCTTCGCGCTACTCTATAGCAGTATGGAGTCCACGACTCAACAAAAAGGGCAACTCTATTATGGGTATGAAAGCCTTGGAACTATTCACATCCGAAACAGAGGAGTCGATTTTCTAAAATTCAAAAACCAAATTTATGAAACAAAGATTCTGGCTTCAGCATGCCTATGCGGTATTATCCCTACCTATTGCCATAAGCACGAGGAAAAGTAAAAAACTTGCTTGCAGTGTCTCACTGCTATTAACAATCAGCATTAAAGAATGATACAAAACTGAAGTTTATTTAATAAAAATATTTCATCTTTCCCCCATCGTATTAATTTATTTCATATATTTGCATAATCGAAATGCTATACTGAACAATCGGAATTATTACTAACCATTAAACATATTTTTTATGAACAACATCCCATTAGTATTTTGGCTAATCCCCATTGCCAGCGTTGTAGCCTTGGCAATGGCATGGTTCTTCTTCCGCTCGATGATGAAAGAGGATGAGGGTACAGACAGAATGAAAGAAATTGCTGCTCATGTGAGAAAAGGCGCTATGGCATATCTTAAGCAGCAATACAAGGTGGTGACAATGGTGTTCATTGTGCTCGCTATCATCTTTGCGTTCATGGCTTATGTGCTACAGGTGCAAAACCCATGGGTACCATTCGCATTCCTTACTGGTGGTTTATTCTCAGGACTGGCAGGATTCTTCGGTATGAAGACTGCCACTTATGCTTCTGCCCGTACAGCCAACGGAGCACGCTCAAGTCTTGACAAGGGATTGAAGATTGCTTTCCGTAGCGGTGCCGTGATGGGCTTAGTGGTAGTAGGTCTTGGTTTGCTTGATATTGCCATTTGGTTTGTTGTTCTTAATGCTGTTTATGATGGCGAGGCAACAGCCTTAGTCACTATAACCACCACTATGCTTACGTTTGGCATGGGTGCCTCTACTCAGGCTCTCTTTGCTCGTGTAGGTGGTGGTATATACACCAAGGCTGCCGATGTGGGAGCCGACCTTGTAGGCAAGGTAGAGGCTAACATTCCTGAGGACGACCCACGAAATCCTGCTACTATTGCCGATAATGTGGGCGACAATGTGGGCGACGTTGCTGGTATGGGTGCCGACCTATACGAGAGCTATTGCGGTTCGATATTGTCGACAGCAGCCTTAGGAGCTACAGCCTTTGCTATGAATGGCTACATGCAGCTACGTGCTGTCATTGCGCCAATGATTATCGCAGCCATCGGCATCTTTCTTTCGCTAATAGGAATATTCTTGGTTCGCACCAAAGAGGGTGCATCGATGAAAGAGCTATTAAAATCTCTCGGTCTTGGCACCAATGTAAGTGCCGGACTCATTGCCGTTGCCACATTTATTATATTATATTTGTTGGGCATCGAGAATTGGCTTGGATTATCGTTCTCTGTAATCAGCGGTTTGGTGGCAGGAGTGGTGATTGGTCAAGCTACAGAATATTATACCTCGCATAGCTATAAGCCAACACAGAAGATAGCAGAGGCTTCGCAAACTGGTCCAGCTACAGTTATTATAAAAGGTATAGGAACGGGAATGATTTCTACAATGATTCCTGTTGTCACCATTTCGGTAGCCATCATGTTGAGCTATCTCTGCGCTAATGGTTTCGACATGTCGCTTTCGGCAAAGTCGATAAGCACCGGTCTTTATGGTATCGGTATTGCAGCCGTAGGTATGCTGTCAACCTTAGGCATCACCCTTGCTACAGATGCTTATGGTCCTATTGCCGACAACGCAGGAGGAAATGCAGAGATGAGCGGATTGGGTGAAGAAGTGCGCGAGCGCACAGACGCTCTGGATGCTCTTGGCAACACTACTGCTGCCACAGGCAAAGGCTTTGCCATTGGTTCTGCAGCCTTGACGGCTCTGGCACTTTTGGCTTCGTATATAGAGGAAATAAAGA
>OJMJ01000418.1_pt1 | contig 21568 bp, 13 predicted proteins | sample 1597181 | NCBI WGS metagenome assembly OJMJ01 (sample SAMEA2452126, study PRJEB22498) | human gut metagenome | biome: human feces; feature: human gut; material: feces | place: Australia | collected 2012
CCCTTTACCTTTCCCTTCGGCCGGTGACCGTTGGTTCAGGGCGTGTGGAGCTTACATGCGAAACTTGAATTATATGACGAAAGCGTGAAGGGCAGGTTGCTCTTCACGCTTTCGTCTTTTTTATCTTATAGCAAGCAATGGAGGCTTGGTAAACATTTTTTTTGTGATGTCAACAACTTTTTAACTGAATTTCTTCATTTTTCTTAAAATTTGCAGTAACTTAGCATGCGAATTCGCTATACTATATATAAAATGTATAGCAAAATAAAGAAGCTAATGGACCCATTATTTCTACTACAGTTTGCATGTTTCATATTCATGCTCATCAATGCCTTCATCGTGGCAGTCTCTCATCTGCATGTAAGATGGGAGAACAAGCGGTATGAGCATTCACGCTGGATGATTGTTGCCGCCATGGTAGGATTGGCGATACAATATGCTATGCAGATGGCTTTCAGATTCCGTGCTACTCACGATGATATTGGTGCCGTCATCAACATCATTATCTATACTCCTTGTATCTCGCTCATTGCTATGGCTATCTTCAACATAGAGACCACCCGTGCCAACAGCAGGAAGATGAACCTTGTGTGTGGTGGCATTTGGGCAGCCATCCTCATAGTTTTTGGCGTAGGCATCAGTCTCCATCATAGCCTGTATATCAAAGAAGGGCTATATATTATGCTTGCTTTGTTTTGCGTAAGTGTAGCCTACTGTATATTCATGATAGCGCGTGAGATGATAAGGCGTAAGAATATGCTTGAGACAATGGCTGCAACAGATATGTTGCCCTATGTGAGATATTCGCGTGCCAGCGTATTCATTCTCTGTCTTTCAGTTCTCATTATGCCTGTTGCCATCCTCTCCACCACCTTATTATATATAATAGGTCCGGTGGTGTTGGTAGCCTTGCTGTTCTTCAATCTCACGTTTATAGCTCTCGGCAGCCACTACATTCCTACCGAAGAACTCCTTGACAAAGAAGAGGAAAACAACAAGCCTGCAAAAACAGCTGCAGAATCTTTATACCCACAACTCTCGGCAGAGAGCAGAAATAAGATTCAAAAAAGTCTTGATGAATGGTGTGAGCATTTGGGATATAAGGATACAACTGTGAATATGCTCACCCTCTCTCGCTCGCTTGACATCTCTAAAGATGATCTGTCAGCCTTCTTCGACCAGTGCCAGAAGTCTACATTCAGACTTTGGCTCAGCGATATTCGTTTCAATGCTGCAAAGAAGATGATGTCGGAATATCCTGACTATAGCAACGACATCATTTCTGCCGAATGTGGCTTCTCGTCCCGCACCTATCTCTACCGCCTTTTCAAAGAAAAAGAAGGTTGCACTCCTACCGAATGGAGAGATAAACACACAGTATAATCTTTTTTGCTTTGTCCCACACGGATACCGCAGAGAACACTGATTTTTTTTAAGACCACGATATTTGTTTTTTTAAAGACCACGATATTTGTTTTTAAAGAACACGAATCGTGCGAATCTACCGAATATAGATAAAATTCAAGCAAGAGACTCCAGCTTCAGAGCCCATCGGGCTCATTCGTGCGATTCGAATTATTCGTGTTCTAAAAAATAGCAGTTCGTGTTAGTATAATCTCCAGCAGTTCGTGTTTAGCTTCAGAGCCCAGCGGGCTCAAATATGTGTCGTCAGTGCTATCCGTGTGCGACATAATGAAATACTTGGTAATGCTTTCGCTTCTGAAAATCCTTTACGTTTTATTCTTAGTATCTGTTAGCATGCTCATTTATATTAGTTGCTATGCTGATTTATATTAGTTGCTAATTGGTAGCTAACTATATTACTCTTTCGTTCAACAGCTGTTGAACGGTCAAGTATCTTAAGATAAATTGCAAAGTATGTTATCTTCTATGACCGTTCAGCCCCTGTTGAACGAAAGGCGCAGTTAATATGGTATTTTAACGAAGTAGATTAAAAGGGGTGGGGAAAGTATGAAGCATTTTAGTGTTTAATGTTTAGTGTTTAATGTTTAATGTTTAGCGGAACAGCAAAACGGCAAGTCTTATCAGGTGTAGAAACTATGATTCATCTATCGCTAAAATCTATGCTCAACAGTTAAAATGTGTTTAAAAGGGTGTCTACTTCCTATGAAGTAGACACCTAAAACATAGGAAGTAGACACTTTGACAGGGGAAGTAGACACCTTTTTTGATTTTAAAACACTAAATTTGCGGCATGATTGAAATATTAGAAACCATGCCAGACATAGAATTGGCTCTACTCATCATTGGGGTTTTTGCACTCATTTTAGGCATCGTTTTAGGTTATGCCATGATACATGAGTACAAGATGTATCTTGAGGAACATCGAAAGGCTCGCTTCAGCTTTTTAGATTTCATCAAGATGGGACATTTTTATATTTTCTTGTTCTTTGGAACCTTATTCATCATGCTGGCAAATCTATTATATTTCTTAGAATAATCCTTGACATACCTTCCTGCTGTATGTGCAGACAATTCAGAACTGTTACTTACATAGTTAATTAAACAATACAACAAAAATATGAAACAGAAACAAGTACACAAATCGAATTGGCTCGTCACGATGCTGCTGCTCGTGATGGCTATCCTCATGCCTTGTGGGGGGGGCATGGGCACAGACGCAGCCTTCCAAAGGTGATGGCGAAGTAGACAATCCTTACATCATCACAAAAGCTGAGGAGTTGGCGTGGTTCCGCGATCAGGTGAATAGCGGAAACAATTTTATCTGCGCAAAGATATCAGAAGATGTTGAGGTCATTGACATGAGTACAGTATGTCATGCGGCTGATGAGTCTCAAAACTTAGAAGAACTGAGTTGGGAGCCTATTGGAAAGAATGATTACGGATACCAATACAGGGGTACTTTCGACGGAAATAACAAGACCATCACCAACCTTTATATCAATGCAAGCCAGAATAATGTGGGGCTTTTCGGTTATACCAGTGAAGGTACAATCAAGAACCTAACTTTTGAGTATGCAAATGTGACGAATACTGGAGTTTTTACAGGAATTTTGGTTGGTTATGCAACTGGTTATGCAAATACAAGCAACCTTCAAAATATCAAAATATCAAATACTTGCCAGATGAAAGGAGGTAAAGCAACTGGTGGTATTGCAGGTTATCTTATTTATGCTAACGCCTACAACTGCGTGAACTACGCCACGGTACAAGGAAAAGAAAAAGTTGGCGGTCTTTTTGGCTTCTGGTCTAACAAAGAGAGTTCCATAACCACCTGTGCCAACTATGGAAATGTAACGGCAACAAGTACGGATGCAGGTGGCTTGGTTGGCTATTTCGTCAGTGGAACGATCCAAGACTGCGCCAACTATGGAGATGTAAAAGGTACAGAGCGTGTTGCTGGCATGGCAGGTTATGTATACGAAGGCAAGATACAGAACGTGTTCAACTATGGCAATGTTTCTGCCACGATGAGCACGCAAGATATAGGCATGGCTTTTGGCAATTCTTACAAAGGGGCCACTACTGAAGGAATGGTGGCATACTATAGTGGCGCAAAGCTGATTGCAAACGGCCAAGAGCAAACGGCAAAAGCCTTCGGAAATGGCAAGCCTTCAGAAGATAACGCAACAGGATTTACAGAAGCACAGCTGAAGAGCGGTGTTGTTGCCTATCAGCTCCAGCAAAATGCTTCGAGCGAAGCAAAATGGGGACAAAATCTGGCTAATGATGGAGACATCTATCCTGTCATTGGTTCGGAGTATCAGGTTTATGCTACTGAAGATTTGCTTGTAAATTGCAAAACCTATGAGGTGGTGACGGGTAGTTTCACCAACAATCCTACCAGTTCCGCAATCAGGTATCAACACGGAAAGACAAATCACCACGTTGCTACAGACGCTACTTGCACAGAGGCGGCAACCAAGGAATATTGGCAATGCCAAGACTGCCAAAGGATATATTCCGACTGCCAATTGACAGTGGAATTGACTGATGTAACGGACGCAGAGCATCCTGCCCTTGGACACGACAACAATGAGGATGGCTATTGCAAGCGTTGCCAGCATTATGTGGCTGTGAAGCCTTCACAGGAAAATGGGGTGTACCTGATAGCCAAACCTTACCACTTGGCGTGGTTCCGCGACTATGTGAACGGAACTATCGTGGACGAAGGCGAAGCAGCTGGAACTACTCACCCTTCGGCATCTGCCATGCTGACTGCGGATATCGACCTAAAGAACTACTGCCATGCGGCAGAAGACGGCAAGGAACTCTTAAGCTGGATTCCGATAGGCAGCGAAAAGAATCGCTGGAAGGGAAATATGGATGGTCAGGGACACACCATCTCCCATCTCTATATCAAGACAGCACAAAACAATGTGGGGCTTTTCGGCTATACTGACGGTGCGACTATCCAAGACCTTATCTTTGACTATGCCAAGGTGGAGAATGTGAGCACAACAAACACGAAGACAGATTACACAGGTATCTTGGCAGGATTGGCATATGCGGATTCTTCTTCTCCTGCACATATAAAGGGCATTAAAACCACAAACAATTGTACTGTTATAGGACAAAAAGATACTGGCGGTATCGTTGGAGGTGCCTATATAAATCTCGAAAACTGCGAGAGTCACTCCAGCGTGAAGGGTACAAGGTCTGTTGGCGGAATTGCAGGTAGTAGCTTTGAAAGAAACATCAAGCGCTGTACCAATTACGGTACCGTTGAAAACAATGGTATGTATATTGGTGGAATCATAGGTTATGCTGATGAAACAAGTATCGAAGATTGCGCCAACTATGGCAAGATTACAAGTACAGGTTTGCGTGCCGGTGGCATAGCAGGACAAACGTTGTTTAACGGCAGTATCCAGAATGTGTTCAGTTATGGAGATGTGACGAATACAAATGACAATCCAGGAATCATTATAGGTTATGTAAAAGGTACACTAACCGCAAAGGGCATTGTAGCTTACAACAAGGAGGCATTGCTAAATAATTCATCTGAGAACATCCCAATAGTTGGTACCGGAAGTCTGACTTTCGAAGACGGAAAGGTAGAAGCTGACGTGGTCAAGGCTTTCACCAAACAGCAGATAAAGAGCGGTGAGGTGGCATGGCTGTTGAATGGCTCCACATCTGTTCCTACCGAAGGAAGCACCTTGGCATGGTATCAGAAACTCTCTGGAACTGATGCAGATGCTTATCCTGTGCTGACAGCTGCTGAGGGCAATACAGTATATCATGGTTCATTCCGTTACTGCGATGGAACGACTTCCTCATATAGCAACAGTTCTTCTGATAGTGAATTGATTCACGTTGCATCTGCCACTATAACCAGTCCTGAGTTCGACTCAGCCAAGCTCATCTATCACATGGGCTGCAGCAACGAGAACTGCCCTGAGCATAAGTATGCAGCAGATGCAGATGGAACACTGGAGGCTACAAAGGAAAAAGATGGCAAATTCTATGTCGAGGGACTGAAGCTTACTGATGCCTCTACAGCCATCAACACCCAGGCTCAGTTCGTGGTGAAGAACCTTCAGTATAGCCGTCAACTCAAAGAGGGACAGACGGGTTATGCATCGCTCTGTCTTCCTTTCGACATTAATGTCGCTGACATCATTGGTGCAGAGGAGTGTTATTCTGTGGGAGACATGATGATTCACTTGACTGCGAATGATGGAAAATTTGTCAATTATATCTTGATGCTCGATAATCCTACATCCATCGCGGCTGGCAAGCCAATGATAGTCAAACTCAGTGAAGGAAACGAGGCTAAGACTCTGGTTGCTAAAACACAGGATGTGGAGTATAGCGCCAACTTCTATAAGAATCCAGCAGCCAAGTCGCTGACCCTTAGAGACTGGAATGGCAATTCTCCTTTCATGCCTATTTGTCATGATCTGGCAAGTGCCTCAACAGGTGGTGTTTTCACTACCACTACTCTGGAAGATGGTAGTTATAGTTTGCGTACTGATGGTAAGTTTGGTATGCACACAGGCAATTTGTCACCTTATCGCATGTATCTGAACATTCAGAAATCACAGTCGGCTCCTTATGGTGTCATGGTGTTCAGCATCGGATTGCCAGACGACAGTTCTACTACAGGTATCCGCATTATAGGTACAGTAGATGACATGCAGTCGGGTTCTTCTGTCAAGTCATCTGCCATCTATACCTTAAATGGTCAGCGCGTAAAGGGAACACCTGGCAAGGGTATCTATATCAAGAATGGCAAGAAATTTATTGTTAAATAATTAAACAACAAAAAAATATGGAAAAGAAAGAATATTTGTCACCGACTATTCAGATCGTTGAAATGGAAAGTTGCTGCATCTTAACAGGAAGTGAAAAGGACAATACAGGTGAGTATGGTCCAGGAGCTGTAATTACCTCTCCAGAGTATCCTGGTGAGGGTGCGTAATATTACGCTTCTGATTCTAACATAAGTAAGGGGTGCAAACGGCATTATGCCGTTTGCACCCCTTTGTTGTGAATTATCGTCAGTTGTGTTATTTATTGGTTTTCGCATGGAATCTTCTTTCCATGCGCTGAGTTCTGAATCTATATTTCTTTGTATGTATTCTGTCATAATCGTAAATATTTGAATACCAGGCACAAACATAACTAAAATATTCAAATCCAAGAAATAATTCGCGCTAAAATATTCAAATCCAAGAAATAATTCGCACTAAAATAATTCAATAGCGAAAAAACAACAAGGGTCTATATGCCACGATGAACAGGTGGCGTATAGACCCTTGATTGCGAATTGGCATCCGCATATTGCCGCTCATTAAAACTTATATATAGGCAAAATATTGACCTTATATCCATTTTTCTCAATTACCCTTTCTTTATTCATCGTATTGAACAAAATCAGTACTTTTTTTTTATATTTCCTCAGTTGGCTGTGTTTTATTTCCTCAGTTGGCTATATTTCGTTTCCTCAGTTGGCTGTATATATTACTATAGGGCATTTTTTTGTTATACATTCTTTTGCTGCATCATTTATTTTTCATAAATTCGCACCGGAAAAATGTTTCAGACTAACATATATGAAAAAGACTATCAACTTTATCATTACTGGCGCTATGTGTTTAGGCATTAGCGCACCTATTTCTATTAATGCTTCAGAGTTGCAGAAGAAACCAGCAAAGGTAGAGAACCTTGGGAAACCTGCAAAGATCAAGAAGCAAAAGCAACGTTCTATAAAAAATGTTTCGCCAATAAGGGTGGAGAGTCCTGTAGGCACAGTACCACGTTTGCCTTGGCAAGTGTGGGTGACTTATAGTGATGGTTCGCACGAATGGCGACAAGCTAAGTGGGAGAACTATATGCGTGCTACTGAGCAAGCAGAGGCTGACCCACAACGCAATCCAGTAGGTAGCGAATATACAATTGAGGGTTATATTATTGGCGACAACACTACAAACAAAGGTTACCCACTTGTTGCAACCGTGGTTGTTACTAACAATAAATGGAATACTCCAAACTGCCATCCTGTGGCAAATCCTCTAAAGCTAACGGAGGTGAGCATTAATGGCAAAAACCGCTTGACTAACAATAGGAACCTTAATATCAAGACTCTGTTGTCGTGGGATATCACTCAGCAACTTTATAACTATCGCGATACATACGGATTGCCTACCGATGGCTATACCGTGGCTGATGGCTGGGATTCGCCAACAACAAAGCTTAAAGGTCATGGCTCAGGTCACTATATGAGTTCATTGGCTTTCGCCTTTGCTTCATGCAATCCTAATGAAGAAACTGCCGAGAAGACAGAACTGCGCAAGAGAATAAAGAGAATGGTTGACGAACTGCGTGCTTGCCAAGAGCGTACTTTCGTTTGGGATAGCACGCTAAACCGATATAGAGAGGCTCGCGACTATGCTCCAGAAGAAGTGCTAATGAAGATGGGAGGAAGCTGGGCTGACTTTGATAGGTATAAGAAGGATTATCGCAATTATGGATATGGATACCTTAATGCCATTCCTGCTGCTCATCCTGCACTCATAGAGAAATATGCTCCTTATAATAATGAGAAGGGTGTATGGGCACCTTATTATACTATACACAAACAGTTGGCTGGACTCATAGATATTGCCAATAATATCGACGACAAAGAGATTGCTGCCAAGGCGCTCCTCATAGCCAAAGATCTGGGACTATGGGTGTGGAACCGAATGCACTATCGCACATACGTGAAAGCGGATGGCGACAAGGCTCAGCGACAGGCTAAACCTGGCAACCGCTATGAAATGTGGAATATGTATATTGCTGGCGAAGTGGGAGGAATGGCTGAGTCGCTTGCTCGACTAAGCGAAATGGTGGATAGTAATGACGAAAAGAAAAAACTCTTAGAGGCTGCCAACTGCTTCGATACTCCTGCTTTGTTCAATCCTCTGGCGGCAAACATCGATGATATAAGAACCAGACATGCTAATCAGCATATCCCAATGATTACTGGTGCGCTGAGATCGTTTATCGGCAACTGCAATCCTTATTACTACAATATAGCCTACAACTTCTGGAATATGATGCAAGGCAAATATGTGTATGCTATGGGAAGCGTAGGCAATGGCGAGATGTTTCGTCAGCCTTATTCGCAGATATTGTCGATGAATACCAACGTGATGAGCGACAGCAAACGCGATATGTATCCTAATCCTGATATCAACGAGACATGCTGTGCATATAATCTTGCCAAGCTCACTAAAGACCTTAACTGCTTCAATCCTGATAATGCAGAGTATATGGATTACTATGAGCGTGTGCTCTATAATCAGATAATAGGCTCGTTGCATCCCGAACATTGGGCTGTTACATATCAGTATGCTGTTGGTATGAATGCCATAAAACCTTATGGCAACAATACTCCACAAAGCACATGCTGCGGAGGTACAGGCGCTGAGAACCATGTGAAATACCAAGAGGCTGCTTATTTCGTTAACGACAACACTATGTGGGTGGGACTCTATATGCCTACAACTGCTCGATGGGAGGCTAAGGGAGTGACTATAGAGCAAGAGTGTGAGTGGCCTGCACAACATAGCATGCTCACAATAAGAACCAACGGTAAGGCTACTGCCGACTTTACTCTCAAGCTACGTGTGCCTTATTGGGCTACAAAGGGCTTCGACATAAAGCTCAATGGTAAGTCTATTGCCAAGAGCTATCTTCCATGCTCGTATGCAGCAATAAGCAACCATATATGGAAAGACGGGGATAGAGTAGAGGTATGTATGCCTTTCACTAAGCATGTGAACTGGGGACCCGACAAGATGGATCTTGCTGCTACTGGCAAGAATGAAGTTCGCACTCCTTTCTCTCCTCAATGGGTGGGAACTATTATGTATGGTCCGATGGTAATGGCAACAAAGGATATTAAAGAGTGGAAGAATGCTGATATCACACTGTCGTCAACGCTCAACGAGCTTACGCTAAAAGATGATGGTGCTACCGACGGAACCAACGATAAGCTATATACTCTGCAGATGCAGACTCCTGATAACAGGACTATAACATTCACTCCCGACTATTATCAGACTGACCACTCTACCCACTATCTGCGCATTGACATGCAGACAGGGGCAAAGAAGCTGGTTGCTAAAGGTGTTGATAAGACTTCGCTCGAGCAGGCTATCGCCATAGCTAAAGAGCGTATGGATAATCAGAAGGCATGGGAAGCGATGAGCGTAAAGGTGCCAGCATTCGCTCCTTGGGCTCCTAATGGTTATGCAAGATTATGCCAGCAAGTGAAAGCTGCTGAGGCTATAAACGCTTTGGATAAGAAGAATCTGACCCAAGCAAAGGTCGATGAGGTTGTGTCTGCCCTTAATGTGGCTATCAACACCATGCGACCAGGCAACTTGGCAGAACCAGAGGACCTTAACAAATTGTTATCATTGTTGACCAGCGCTAAGAATATCAAGAACAAGACTACTGAGCTACGCGAGGCTATTGACTATGCCGACATGGTGGTGCAGTATGTCAACGATGGTTCAGGCACCCACGACCTAATAGAAAAGGCAATCAATAAATTTGGTGCAGTTAAGTAGTTGTTCAAAATTAATCGCATATATGAATCTTATAAAAAGGTTATGCTTTCAAATGCCTTTACGCCCTCTTTTAGCCCGTATGCCCAGCTCTCATCGGTCATGTAGCCCGCTACACTCCCTCTTCGGAGCTGAACATACGGACCAAAATATGGCATAAAATCATTTAAATTAATTTTGAACACCTACTTAAGAAATAAGCTTTTGTGAACAGGCACTTTGATATTCTATGAGGATGTGTCAAAAAGTAAAAACAGCACGCCCTATTCGGGGTGTGCTGTTTTGACTTTTGATAAACCATTATCTTTTACTCTTTATTCTTCCGTTTTGAATATACAATCCCTTGTGTGGTGCAGTCATTCGCTGACCTGCGATATTGAAGATTGCATTGTTGGCAGAAGATGATGGAGTGTTGATTTCGCTAATGCCGTTGGTGAGCTTCTGTAGTAGGCGGATGTTGTCTATATATAATAAGGTGTTGTTGGCAGCGCCTGTGCTTGCAGATGAAGAATATCCGAGCGAGAGAGTTACGTCGGTATCTGTATCGAGGTCGAAGTCGTAGACCATCAACTGCCATGTGTTTGGAGCATCTGGATAGCGATAGTCTGTGGTGCCATTGTATGAGACGCCTGTGAGCGAGGTATTGGTGTTACTGGCTGTTGTAACCTTCTTACCATCGTTGTTGGTTTGGTTGGCGCAATCGTACTTCATATCAAGGAGCACACGATAAGAGCCTGCAGGGAGAGAAACCTTTTGAGTGATGGCGTTGTTGCCCTTGTCCCATGAGTTGAGGACGGTGAGGGTGCGGTCGCCTGCAGTTTCGTCGCTAATGCTACGGCCTGTCTTTGCTGCATAGTTGCCTACGTTGCTTGGACTAACACAGAACATGGTGTTGCTGTAAGGCATAGAGTACATACGGCAGAAGTTGCTACCACCGCTGAGGGTGCTGTTGGGAGTCCAGCCTGCAACAGGCAAGAGGTTTTGCCATTTGCTGCTGATAGGAGCCACTTTGTTGGTGTAGCATTTAGCGTATGTAGCACCATTAGATGTGATATTGGTGCTTACAGTACCATAGGTTTCGTCTTCTTCGAAGTTTCCGTTCTGCACACAGTTTTCTGTAATGTCCTTATATCCTTTCGTGAAATCTTCTGTTTCGGATGTGGGAAACGTAGCACCTTCCACGAGAAGGTCGCCTCCAGAGATAGTAACTTTAGCACAATCAGATATTTTTATGGTCTTTTCTACGATACCATTGTCGGTGATGGCGCGAACATTGTAATCGCATACGCAGTCAGCCATATTCTGGATATATGCTGAGTTGTTGTCGTCTTTATCAAGAACTGTGGATAGCGAAGAGTCGTCGACAAAGATGCGAGTAGCACTAACAGCACTATTGTTTTGCTCGATGGCTACAGAGAGCTTGCCCATGAAAGAAGGTTGGCTGACTACAGGAATGCCGAGAGGAGTGACAGGCATTTCAAATTCAGCCTTCTTGTCGCTCATGAAGTTAGAGAGCAATAGATAGCGTGTGCCATCTGGGTCGGCAGCCAAGGCTCCATTCCATCCCTCTGGCAACTTGTCGGTGAGAGAGATAAACTCGTCGCTCATCTGCTTGGTCTCTGTTGCATCAATATTGCTGTAGTATACCACGTTGCGGCTATCTACCTTTTCGCCATTATGGAACTGGCGGCTCTTAGTGGAGTAAGAAGGGTAGAGCTTGGCAGTCATTATAGAGTTGTTGTTGCCACGATCGCCAAAGCCCATGAGCTTGTCGCTATGTGAGATGATACCGAGAGCGTTGTCTACGTTGACCCAAGGAGAAGTGAAGGTCATGAACTGCGAACCATCGCTCTGCTTGTGAGTATCGTCGTAGTAGAGTGTACGGTGAGTCTTGGTAAGTTCGTCTACCGAGATGGCGGTGAGTCCACCTTGCTCCTTAGTGATGGTACCATCGGCAAGAGCTGAAACATAGTCGAGATAGATAACAGCGTTGCCTGGAGTAGAATAAATTGCAAAGCGATTGTTGAGAGTAGACTCGTTGGTGTTGAGTTCACCATTCATCACCCATGCGTCGCCATCAAACTGGTATATACCATTAACAACAGGAGTAGCGTTGGTCTTCTTGCCGTTGACGGTATAGAAGCCGAGGAAGTTGCCCGTGTTGTTCTGCTTGTAAGGCACGATAATCTTGTTTTTATCTACAGAGTTGGCAGCGATATAACCAGTATAGCTTGATATGCCTGGTGCCCAAGAGAAGGTTGTGAAGCGATCTTTGGTGTATGCTCTGACGATATTTTGCGACTTGATATGCTTAGCTGCAGAATACTGCTGACGGAAGGTTTCGAAGTCAGAAGCCTGGAGGTCGGCAGTTGAGGCTATAGAGTGCATGAGATAAGTCATCATAACGCGATGAGCCTCTACACCCATACGGCGTGCACCGATATCAGAACGAAGGAGCCATGAACCATCAGAGGTGGTGGTTTGGCGAGCCTTTATCATCTTGTAAGCAAGATTTTCGAGCATCAACGCATCAGCATCTCTGAGGAAGCAGGCGTTGGTGGTATAAGATGTTATCTGGTCGTAGAGGAACAGGCTCCAGTCGTTGCCGTTAGGCATAGCAAGTTCGCCATCAGCGAGAGCAAGCCAGTTGAGCACTTCCTTCTGCACCTTGTCGTTGTTGTGCATCAAAGCGTTGGTCTTCCATTTCTCTTCACCGTAGAGCGATGTCTGGAAGAGCTTCAAGGCAAGAGCTGCTTCGCCAAGTTCCTGGATTACCACATTCTGATAAGAGGTGTGGAAATAGTTATGGTTTTGCAGGGTGTAGTCGTCGTAGAGGTTCTGACCTTTGTAAAGGTTGGCAACTGTAGTGTTGTCGTATTCAGGGTCGATGACGGTATTGTTGTTAGCATCATCCTTGTGAGAATAGCTGTTGATAGCAAACTCGCGTAGACGAGCAAACCACTTTGGTGCCAACTCGTCGTTAGGGAACAAGCCGAGAGTTGCTGCAAGCACGTCAGCCTCCCATCCATTCTCTTCAGCCTTGGTGTCGCCAGCATAGCCTGTAGGAATAGAGCGGTTTAGCTCGTAGTTGCATTCTGCCTTGAGTAATGCTTTGATATATCCCTTTTGGTTGTCAGAGAGCTTATCCCATTGGAAGAAGGCAGAATAAGCTACCGACATAGCCCAAAGCGAACTTTCCCAAACGTGGTCGGAAGCAGATGTAGAGCCCCAGTAGTTGTTGTCGGCACAAACCTTCAGTTTGTTGGCTTTATGAGTGGAGTAAGCAAAGACGAGCGATTTCATAGCCATCTGCTCAATGTCGTCCCAAGAGACGTTGGCTGGCAATGTAACTTTATCTTTGCCATATTTGGCAAGGAATGCACATATCATAGAGAGGTCGGCATTAGAGCGCACACCGTCCTCATTGTTCTTCATAGTAGAATTGCTCTTGAAACATCCGCATGGTTCACCCTTGCTGTTAGGAGTCTGAGCAGCTTGGAAATCATTCTTCAAGTAGGTTGTGAAGTTGGCAAGCATTTGTAGCAAGTCGCCCTGCATAGTAGCTTCGTCAATGAAGTCGCCATTTATGATGCCTTCTGTTACGCTCTTCACTTGATCTTCTGTAGGGTCGCCTGGTTCTACATAGTCGTCGGCAAGGCGAGTGAGGCGTACATTATCAATCATGATGCAGCTACCACCAGATTGCCAGTCTATGCCAATACCAATTTCTGCCAAGCCATCTACTTCCTGCTCGAAGTTGAGTTCATAGGTCTGCCACTTAGCAGTTGTGAAATAGCTTGCTGAGCCTTGGGCGAAAGATGTTGTAGCGTTGTCATCATTTGCTATGAGGCGGAACGATGATGTGGCAGAGTTGGCGTAAGCCGAGCGAACATCAGCCTGAAGTTTGTACTTTCCCTTAGGCAATGATGCTATTGACTGGTTGAGAGTGGTGGTGCCAGCCGACCATCCCTGGCGTAGATAGTATGCCTGGGTACCATCGCTGATGGTAGTAACTTTACCAAAGTTGTTGTCGGTAAAACAATCGGTTGTAACCAAGAGCGATGTCACTCCTGTTCCTGTCACCGTCCATTCTGAAGGAGCTGTGGTTTTGTATCCACGCAGTCCGTCAGCAGAGTTGTTCACGGCTTCCATCGTTTTGAGATCATCAAGTTCGAAGGAAGCATTCTTTACATACTCTGCAGTAACGTCTGTTTGTGCCATCATGCTGGTAGAGAATGCCAGCGACGCAAGTAATAAAATGGTTTTCATCTTGTAGTTGTTTGCGAGTTTAGAATGTTGATAATGTTAATTAGTTGTACATATATAGGTTTTACTTTGCAAAGATAGCGCTTTTATTGATAATTTTCTCTATCTTTAGCAAGAAATGTTGAAAGACAAGAAGGGATAATAAACAACAAAAGGGTGAAATCATTATTGATTTCACCCTTTTGCTATAGCTTAACCTAAGCTTATGAAGTTGGACCAACGGGATTCGAACCCATAATGACAGAACCAAAACCTGTAGTGTTACCATTACACCATGGTCCAATTTCCGTTTGCAAAGGTAGTGCTTTTTTTGTCTACTACCAAATTTTCGACAATATTTCTTTATGTTAAGCCTTTAGTAAGGACTTGAATAACTATTCGAAATATATTACTTTACAGTGATAAGGAAGTAATTCTTCTTACCCTTCTGTACGAGAAGATACTTTCCGTCGATGAGGTCATCTTCGGTAACAACCTTATCGAAAGCAGCCAACTTCTCCTTATTGAGGCTCACGCCACCACCCTTAACGAGCTTACGCATTTCGCTCTTGCTTGGGAAGATGTCCATGCCTTCCTGGTTGAATACGTCGATAGCTGGTTGGCCAATAACGTCGCGACCTACTGTGTAGTGAGGCACACCATTGAAGACATCGAGGAATGTAGCCTCGTCGAGCTTCTGGAGATTCTCCTTAGTAGCCTTGCCGAAGAGAATGTTAGAAGCCTCCTGTGCTGTCTGCAAGTCTTCTGCAGAGTGTACCATAGTGGTAACCTCTTCAGCAAGACGCTTCTGAAGTACGCGGCGACCAGGATCCTGTTTGTGTTCTTCTATGAGAGCATCGATAGTCTCTTTGTCGAGGTCGGTGAATATCTTGATATACTTTTCTGCATCGTCATCGCTAACGTTGAGCCAGAACTGATAGAAAGCATAAGGAGTTGTGCGGTTGCGATCGAGCCAGATGTTTCCGCTCTCGGTCTTACCAAACTTCTTACCGTCAGCCTTGGTAATCAAAGGACAGGTGAGGCAGAATACCTCAACATCGTTGCCCAATGTGCGGTGGATAAGCTCTGTACCAGTAGTCATGTTGCCCCACTGGTCGTTGCCACCAAGCTGAAGGCGTACGCCATACTTCTGATACTGATATAAGAAGTCGTAGCCCTGAAGGAGCTGATATGTAAATTCTGTGAATGACAAACCATCGCGTGCCTCACCGTTCAATCGCTTCTGCACAGAGTCTTTAGCCATCATGTAGTTTACGGTGATGTGCTTACCAACCTCACGTGCAAAGTCAAGGAATGTGAAGTCCTTCATCCAGTCATAGTTGTTCACCATCTCAGCCTTGTTAGGTTCTGTGCCATCGAAATCGAGGAACTTGGAAACCTGCTTTTTGATAGCTTCCTGGTTGTGATAGAGAGTGTCTGCATCAAGCAGATTGCGCTCCTGGCTCTTGCCAGAAGGGTCGCCAATCATACCGGTAGCACCACCAACGAGAAGATAAGGCTTGTGGCCACAGCGCTGCAAGTGGCGAAGCATCATGATGCCACAGAGGTGACCAATATGCAATGAGTCGGCTGTAGGGTCAGTACCGAGATATGCTGACACCATATTCTTTTGCAAGAATTCTTCGGTACCTGGCATCATCTGTGCCAACATACCACGCCATTTTAGTTCTTCTACGAAATTCTTCACTTTATTATGGTTTTATGTTATTTCAAAGGGTTAATGTAAAAACATGTGGGGTGTTATGGTACAGGGTCGTAGCCGCTGCCTCCCCAAGGGTGGCATCTCAGCAGTCGACGTATGGCAAGCCAAAGACCTTTGATAGGTCCGTGTTTTATGATAGCTTGTCGTGCATACTCCGAGCATGTGGGCTGAAATCGGCACGAGGGTGGGGTGAGAGGAGAGATGCAAGTTTGATAAAACCTTATTGGCAATAGCAGCATAAAAACCACTATGCGTGAGCACCAATGGATGAAAGTTTTCATAGTCGCTCGCTTATTCTGCCTAATAGGTTTATCATCTTCGACTTTATCTCGTCGGTATCGTGCAACTCAGCGTCGAGCCAGATGAAAGCCATTGTCAAGTATTTGCCTTCGTGTTTCTTCATCTGTTCAGTCACGATGGCTTTGTTGAGTCTGTAGGCTTCTCTTATCTGCCTTTTCACCCTATTGCGCTTTACCGCTCTCTTGAAGCATTTCTTAGGCACACTCACCATAATCTGGCACTGCTCCTGCTGTGGGGTGTCAGATACGAGGTATACCACCCTTATAGGAAATGCTGACAATGAGCGGCTGTGTCCGCCCTTGAACAGATTGTCGATAGCTATCTTGCTGCAAGTGCGTTCCGACTTCCTTAGGGTATATAGGTTGTTAATGCTCCTTTCTGTCATCTATATATATAATATGTGTATGAGCCTACTCCTCGTCTCTGATGTTGGCGAGGTAGGCATTCAATGCGCTTGTCATTGATGGGTAAGCAGATGTAGGTGCTTCGATATCGAGGCGCAGACCTTCGTCTGCAACAGTCTTTGCTGTAGCTGGACCGAAAGCTCCGATGCGAATGTCGCCCTGTTTAAAGTCAGGAATGTTCTTAGTGAGGGCTTTTACGCCTGTAGGACTGAAGAACAACAACATGTCGTAGTCGAAATCCTTAACCTCTTGCTCTGTGAGGTCGTTGCTAACGGTGCGGAACATCACACATTCTGTATGGTTGAGGTTCTTTGCATCGAGCAATTCCTTCACGTGGTCGTTGTGGACATCGCTCAGTGGTACGAGATATTTTTCAGCCTTATGCTTTTGCATCAGAGGCACGAGATCATCAATCTTGCCAGTAGAGCCGAAGAATATCTTACGCTTACGATACTGAACGTATTTTTGGATATATAGCGAAATGGTTTCTGTAACACAGAAGTACTTCATATCTTCAGGAATGGTGAGACGCATTTCCTTGGCTATGTTGAAATAGTTGTCTATGGCATGTCTTGAAGTGAACACTACAGCCGTATGACTCAATATGCTCACCTTCTGCTGACGGAACTCCTTGGCAGAGATGCCTTCAACCTTAAAGAATGGACGGAATACCAATTCTACGCCATATTCGTTGGCAATGTCGTAATATGGAGACTTGTCACTTGCAGGTTTGGGTTGAGATACCAGAATCTTCTTAATCATTTCGTATTAATGTCCTAAAAATTAACTTTTAAATAGTTGCACACTGCTATGAGGATTCCCCACAATGAAACAGCAGGTACAATTTCAAGGGTACAAAAGTACAAAATATTTTGCAGAAATGTACCTCTTGACCTAAAAAAGATGATGTATGTCTTGTAAAATCCTAACAATTTGGTCAATATTACCACTATTGCCATGTAAATCACGGCATTTTTAGCTTCCATATTGAAGTATGCCATGAGTAAAACAAGTGGGTATAGTAGTACTCCTTCTATAGATGAAAGGAATACAAAAGACTTAAGCCATTGTAAAGTATTCTTCTTGTAGAAAAATAACCATCCTGCTATCCAATACATCACACTCTTGGCAAGGATATAGCTGGCAAAGATTCCTGTTAGGCATCCCATAACAAGGTATTGGTCGATGATGAAGGTCTGCGAAGCATATCCTCTAACAGCATAGAAGAATGTTAGCGAGAAGAGCATGCAAGTTTGCAGAAGCAGGAATAGCTGGAAGTGAAGCTCGTTGGATGTTTCTGTAATCTCGGTAGTCTTTGCACGTGGGGCGTAGAAGAAGTTCTTTGCCTGACGGAATATGAACTGGCGGGATTGAGATATAGACACCATTGCGATTATGAAGCATCCCAACAGTACAGATGTAACAACATTATCGCCAGCAAGAGTGTATGGGATAGGGTCGCCACCTACACCTTGTCGCCATGCCACCACCTCAGGCTTGTAGATAGAATCCTTCTGTACTAACGATTTGCTATGCCATAGAGGCTCGTTGAGATTGAAAGTTCTAAGGTCGGGCTTGGTATATGGGGTGCCAAGAGTGTCGGGGCGTGAGCTATAGGTGATGGGCTTGATCTTGATGTGAGCCCTAATAGCAGAGTCCTGCTGAGCAGGCGTAGCCGACTTGGGCAACCAACTGAGCACTTGGGCTGGAGTAAGCTGTCCTGAATGGTGAACGGCGAGAGCCTCTTCAGCAATCGCCGTTCCCTGGGTCTGTATGGTATCTGTGTTTTGTATAAACATTAGCTACCTGTGTGATATTTGCTTTTAATAAGGATGGGGATGTCGTAAAAACGACATCCAACGAGGAATTGGAGGCTAATATAAAGCTAATACTGAGCTAATATAAAGCTAATACTGAGCTAATATTGGGGCTTATTATAGGCCAAATTCCTTCTTTATATCGTCTACTCTGTCGAGCTTCTCCCATGTGAAGAGTTCTACCTCGATGGTCTTCTCTTCATGGTAGCGGCTGGTGAAGGTTTTCTTTACAACCTCGTTCTTGCGACCCATGTGACCGTAAGCAGCAGTTTCGAGATACATAGGCTGGCGAAGCTTAAGCTTGCGCTCGATAGCCTTTGGACGAAGGTCGAACATCTGAGCAATCTTTGCTGCAATCTCGCCATCAGTCATGTTGACATGCGATTTGCCATAGGTGTCTACATATATGCTTACAGGCTTTGCTACACCGATGGCATAGGCAACCTGTACCAACATCTCGTCAGCAACACCTGCTGCTACCATGTTCTTGGCGATATAGCGTGCGGCATAAGCTGCAGAGCGGTCTACCTTGCTTGAATCCTTACCAGAGAAAGCACCACCACCGTGAGCGCCCTTGCCACCATAGGTGTCTACGATAATCTTTCTACCTGTCAAGCCAGTATCTCCGTGAGGACCACCGATTACGAACTTGCCTGTAGGGTTAACGAAGTATTTGATATCGTCGTTGAACAAAGCCAACACTTTGTCGCCAACCTGAGCTTTAACTCTTGGTATAAGAATGTTGATAACATCCTCGCGAATCTTTGCGAGCATAGCCTCGTCGTCATCGTTGCCGTTAGCATCCTTTACGAAATCATCGTGCTGGGTACTTACTACGATGGTGTCGATACGCTGAGGTACACCATTATCGCTATATTCGATAGTCACCTGGCTCTTAGAGTCTGGACGAAGATAAGTCATCTCCTTGCCCTCATTGCGGATGTCGGCAAGAGTCTTCATGATGAGCTGTGCAAGGTCGAGGCTTACAGGCATGTAATTCTCAGTTTCGTTACAAGCGTAACCAAACATCATACCCTGGTCGCCAGCACCCTGGTTCTCGTCTTCTTCGCGCTCAACACCACGATTGATGTCGTCGCTCTGCTCATGAATAGCTGTGAGAATACCACATGAGTTGCCATCGAACTGATACTCCGACTTAGTGTATCCAATCTTGTTGATGGTACGGCGTGCTATTGTTGCGAGGTCGATATACTCAGCAGAGCGAACTTCGCCCATGATAACAACCTGTCCTGTTGTTACGAAAGATTCAACAGCACAATGCGCCTTGTCGTCGTAAGCAAGGAACTGGTCGAGAATGGCGTCTGAAATCTGGTCGGCTACCTTGTCGGGATGTCCCTCTGAAACCGACTCTGATGAAAATAGATATGACATACTATTTATAAAATATGATAATACAGAGGTAATCCTGCGCGACTAACTCTATAATGATTGATACAACATTATGTTTCTGAGGGTAATTCCATTCATCAAGCGCGCAGACCTAATGATAGAACGTGGGTGCAAAGTTACTGCTTTTCGGTTGATTGGCAAAATTTTATGCGCTTATTATGTAATATGTTAGATAAGGAAAATGCTACTATCAGTATAAGTTTGTAATATATAGATATCATATAAATTGTTTTAAATCATTAAGGTGTCTCAATTTTGCAACATTATAACTATGTAGTTGTTGTTTTTTATGTTTATATTTGCAAAAATATTATAATTTAGCCATGTAAGCCATAATCTTTGTCAAAAACTTACGTGAATCAAGACTCATAGAAATTAATAACAAGCAATGTACAAACTGTCGAAAAATAACATAAAGAACTTTATTGGAATAGACCATCTTGGAGTAACTTTGATGGTATTATTGCTTGGGTGGTTGTTTGCAATTGCCTCTATAAATCTTACGGTCTTCAATCCTATCAAGAAGGCGCTTGCTGATTTCTCTATTACCGATATATATTATGAAATTCAAGGAAGTAATGGAGTGACGGAAATTAATCGTGATATTGTTTTGGTAGATATGACGGAGTTGTATGATCGACGAAAAATAGCCGATTGTATAGAAGATATAACCAAATGTGAGCCTAAGGTGTTTGTTATTGACTTAATATTTGAGCGTCCAAGCTACGACGAGGCAGAAAACGAATACTTGATAAATGCTTTTGCTGACATAAAGAATGGTGTTGTATCGTGCAAGCTAACAGACTATGATAGTCAAACTGACAATTTTCGTAAAGTTCGTCGTTCGTTCTTTGATGGCATAGACGCTGATATTACCTGGGCGTTCAGTAATGTGATTTCGGGCGAAGGCTATGGCTGTATTAGAAGATACTCTCAGAATGAGCATCTTAATGGCAAAGATATCTATTCTCTTCCATATATGGCTGTGTGCAAATATACTGGTGAGCAACCTCATGTACAGATTCCGAAGCAACGCAATATAGAATACTCAAACACCGACTTTATTATAGTTCCACATGATAAAGTGATAGAAAACCAAAAGCTGATAAAAAACAAGATAGTTATTCTTGGCACAATAAACGAAGAGGCAGATTCTCATATCACTCCTCTTGGTAAGATGGCAGGAATGAAGATACAGGCATATGCAATGCTTTCTTCTATGTCGCATCATAAAATCTACGTAGTAGACGATTGGGTAAGCATTGTTATAGCGATATTGTTGTGCTATATATCGGCTTGGGTAGGATTCTTGATAATTAAGAACCATAAATTTTATTATGCATATTGGTTGAAACTATATTATTTCTTCCTTGCAGCGTTTCTCGTATGGATTAACTTCTTGCTATTCACCAGGTTTAATTGTTATATCAGTTTGCTTTATCCGTTGTTAGGCATAGCGGTTGTTGAGACCGCTCGCTTGCAATATAAATGGATAGTAATGGTGTTGGCAGATAATCTCAGAATAAAGTTCTTTAAAAAATCAATATATTATGTCGGCAATTAAATATGCAATACTCTGTTAATTCTTATGTAATCGATTGAAAATGAGAGAGTTAATTAACG
>OJMJ01000419.1_pt1 | contig 21554 bp, 18 predicted proteins | sample 1597181 | NCBI WGS metagenome assembly OJMJ01 (sample SAMEA2452126, study PRJEB22498) | human gut metagenome | biome: human feces; feature: human gut; material: feces | place: Australia | collected 2012
ATTTTTTACCATGTAATTTAGACAAAAATAAAAGGCACTTTTTCAGTGCCCTCCTATAAATGGGGTTTCCTTTTATTAAAGTTTATTTAATTTTAAGCTTCTGCTGCTTCAAACTGACTGTTATAAAGATTTGCATAAAAACCGCCTTTAGCTAATAATTCATTATGATTTCCTTGCTCTACTATGTCTCCATCTTTCATAACTAAAATCAAATCAGCATCTCTAATTGTAGAAAGTCTATGAGCAATTATAAAGCTTGTTCTTCCATTCATTAAATTATCCATTGCCTTTTGAATTAATACTTCAGTTCTTGTATCAACTGAACTTGTAGCTTCATCAAGTATTAATATTTTAGGATCTGCTAATATTGCACGGGCAATAGTTAATAATTGTTTTTGTCCTTGTGATATGTTGCTTGCCTCTTCATTAAGTTCCATATCATAACCATGTGGCAATGTTTTTATAAAACTATGAACATGTGCTGCTTTAGCTGCCTCTTTAACTTCTTCATCAGTAGCATCTAATCTACCATAACGTAAATTTTCCATTATAGTTCCATTAAATAACCATGTATCTTGAAGAACCATACCAAACATTTTTCTTAAATCATTTCTTTTAAAATCCTTAATGTTATGACCATCAATTAAAATAGCACCATCATTAACATCATAAAATCTCATAAGAAGTTTAACCATTGTTGTTTTACCAGCTCCAGTTGGTCCTACTATAGCAACTCTTTGTCCTGGCTTTATATGAGCTGTAAAGTCATTAATAATAGTTTTTTCTGGATTATATCCAAAATGTACATCTTGGAAATCTACTTTTCCTACTATTTCTTTAGTACTTACTGGATTTTTAATATCTAAAGTTTCTTCTTCTTCATCTAAAAACTCAAATACTCTTTCAGCAGCTGCTGCAGTTGATTGAAGCACATTAGCTATTTGAGCTGTTTGAGCAATAGGTTGCATAAATGATCTTATATATTGAACAAAAGATAATATATCTCCTACTTCAATTACCTTTTTTATAGCTAACCATCCACCAAGTATTGATACTATTACATATCCTAAATTACCTACAAAAGTCATTATAGGCATCATCATACCTGATAAAAATTGTGATTTCCATGCACTATTGTAAAGTGTATCATTAAGCTGTGCAAATTTATTTATTTCTCTTTCCTCTGCATTAAAAGCTTTCATTACATTATGTCCTGAATAAACTTCCTCAACTTGTCCATTTACATAACCTAAATATTCTTGTTGAGTTTTAAAATACTTTTGAGATTTTTTAACAACAAAAGCAATTAATCCTGCTGATATAGGAATTACAATTAATGAAGCTAATGTCATTATCCAGTTTATTGAAAACATCATTATAAGTACACCAACAAGTGTAGTTACTGATGTTAATATTTGTGATAAACTTTGGTTTAAAGTTTGGCTAACAGTATCTACATCATTTGTTACTCTTGATAATACTTCTCCATGAGTTTTAGTATCAAAATACCTAAGTGGCATTCTATTAATTTTTTCACTTATTTCTTTTCTCATATTATAAGATACCTTTTGAGCAACACCTGAGATTACCCATCCTTGTACTAATGAGAAAATTACACTAATTAAATATAAACCAACTAAGAATAAAATTATTTGCCCTATACGAGTAAAATTAATTCCCTCTGCATTAGTAGTTGTAACCTTTTTAACTAATCCATTAAATATTTCTGTAGTTGCTTTTCCTAATACCTTTGGTCCCACAATTGAAAATGCAGCAGAACCAATAGCAAATATTATAACCATTATTATTGATAATTTATAAGACTTTAAATATTGTGCAAGAGTTTTCATTGTCTTTTTAAAATCTTTTGCTTTTTCTCCGCCTCGTCCCATTCCGCCCATAGGACCTCCTCCCATTGGGCCTCTCATTTTTTGTTTACTCATTTTCAAGCTCCTCCTTTGAAAGTTGTGATAGAGCTATTTGCTGATAAACCTCACAGTTGTTCATAAGCTCTTTATGAGTTCCTTTACCTACAATCTTACCTTCGTCAAGTACTATAATCTGATCTGCATTCATTATAGTGCTTATTCTTTGAGCAACAATTAACAGTGTACTTTCCTTTAATTCAGTATTTATTGCTTTTCTTAATTTAGCATCTGTTTTAAAGTCTAATGCTGAAAAACTATCATCAAATATAAATATTTCTGGCTTTTTAGCTATTGCACGAGCTATTGCTAATCTTTGTTTTTGTCCACCAGATACATTTGTACCACCTTGAGCAATTTCTGCATTAAACATTTCTTCTTTATTACTTATAAATTCCATTGCTTGGGCAATTTCTGAAGCCTTAAAAATATCTTCATCTGTTATATAATCTCCACCATATTTTAAGTTACTTTCAATTGTACCTGAAAATAAAAGCCCCTTTTGAGGAATAAATCCTATTTTTTCTCTTAAATCATGTTGAGATACATTTTTAATATTTACACCATCAATTAATATTTCCCCTTTTGTTGCATCGTAAAAACGTGGAATTAAATTAATTAATGTAGACTTACCACTTCCTGTACTACCAATAAATGCAGTAGTTTTTCCTGAAAGAGCTTTAAAACTAATATTGCTTATTACATCTTCATCAGCACCTGGATATCTAAATGAAACATTTTTAAATTCAATAGTTCCTTTTTCATCATGATTAAATGTTTGTAAATTATCTGAATCTTTTATTGCTATATCAACATTTAAAACTTCAGATACACGTTGAGCTGAAACCATTGCTCTTGGTAAAATAACTGAAACCATAGATATCATTAAAAATACCATAATTATTTGCATAGTATATTGCATAAATGCCATCATTGTACCAACTTGTATAATACCATCATTAATTCTATGAGCCCCAACCCATACTATTAATAATGTAATTGCATTCATAATAAACATCATTAAAGGCATCATAGTTGTCATAATTCTATTAACAAACAAATTAGTTCTTGTTAAATTTTTATTTGCAACTTCAAATTTATCTTCTTCATATTTTTGTGTACTAAATGCACGAATAACTAACATTCCAGTTAAACTTTCTCTTGTTACAAGATTTAATCTATCAACAAGCTTTTGTACACTTTTAAATTTTGGCATAGCAAAAGAAAATAATACTATAATTAAAAGTAATATTGAAATTACTGCAACTCCAATTACCCATCCCATAGATGCTCCAGTGTTAATAACTTTAATAACACCACCAATACCTAATATCGGTGCATAAAATACAATTCTTAAGCCCATTATAATAAGCATAATAATTTGCTGTATATCATTTGTTGTTCTTGTAATAAGAGATGCTGTTGAAAATTTATCAAATTCTGTATTTGAAAAATCTACAACTTTATTAAATACATCTTTTCTTAAATTTCTACCTAATGCTGCACCTACTCTTGATGCTATAAAACTCACAATTACGGTTGCAACCATACTAATTAAAGCTATTCCCACCATTTTTAACCCAGCAAGAATTACATAATTAGATTGAAGCTTATCTGTATTAATTCCAGCAGCTTTATATTGTGATTTTACATAGCTTGTAGCTGCTTGTGTTATCATACTTTCTGGCATTTCAGCTAATTTTTCATCTACTTGTTTTAATATACCATCAATTTGCTCTTGTGGCATCATTTTCAAAACATCAAAAGTATTTATAGATGATATATCAGTTCCTGGAGGTAATGCTTGTGCAATTCCTGGTATACCATTTATCCCTTGTGCTTCTAACATTGAAACAACAATCATTGCTTTTCCAAATACCTTATTTAATTGTTTTAATTTTTCTTTATTTTTTGTATTTAATTTGTAAATACCTTCATTTTCTAATTCAGGATACTTTTTTAAATTTTTATTATAATCCTCAAAATTAAGACTGTTCTTATCTAACAAAGTATAATTATTATTTATTAAATCTTTTTCTTTATCATTCATAAAAATTAAAAGCTTTTCCATTTCTGATGATTTAATAACCTTAGGAACAGCATTTTCTACTCCACCTTGTTGTATTCCTACATTAACTATATTAGACATATAGTCTGGTAATGATAAATCACATACAGCTTGAACAAATAAAAATGCTATTGCAATTATCATTGAACCAATAAAAGGTTTCAAGTATTTTAATAATTTAAGCATAAGCTCTCCTCTCCTTATTCAAATTAATATATTTATATTTTTATAATTATTATATTTTCATAACTATTCTAAGTCAATATAAATATTAAATTTTTTACAACTATTTTCATTTTATAACTATATTCTTGTAAACTATTTTTTTTTATTTTATAATATTATCATTACAATAAAAGGAGGCTAACATGAGTACTTCAAATTTAAATGATTTATATGATAATTTATATATGCTATTATTATCTCTAAATAAAGAATTTTTTAACCATAATGTTATAATGAAAAAATTTACACTTCCACATTCACATATAAAGGTTTTATTTTATTTAATTCATCATGGTCCTACATCTATTTCTAAAATGGCTAATGAACTTTGTGTTTCAAAACCAAATATGACTCCCATAATAGATAAACTTGTAGAAGACGGCTTTGTTACAAGAGATTACAATCCATCAGATAGGAGGGTTGTTTTAATTCAAAGTACTCCTAAGGCTTTAAAATTATTTAAAGAAAGTAAAGAATATGCTAAAGAAATAATAAAAGATAAAATTTCTACATTACAACCTGATGATATCGATATATTATCGCATTCTTTAAATAATATATTAAATATAATAAAAAAATTCTAATTTAATATTTATTACTATGTATAAAAACAAAAAACTCACCTCAATAAATTTAATATCGAAGTGAGCTTTTTTATTTATATAAATACAAATTTTAATACAAAAACTATTCCAACTACAACTGTAGTCCAACTTATTTCTTTCCATCTTCCTGTAAATAATTTTAATAATATGTATGATACAACACCAAATACTATACCATCAGAAATTGAATAAGCAAAAGGCATCATTATTATTGTTAAAAATGCAGGAATAGCTTCTGTATAATCTTCTAAATTTAACTCTTTTATATTTTCTATCATAAATAATCCAACTATAACTAAAACTGAAGCTGTTACTGCAGAAGTTATTACTCCAAATATTGGTGATAAAAACAATGATAAAAAGAACATAAATGCTGTAGATACTGCTGTTAATCCTGTTCTTCCACCTTCTGCTACACCTGAAGCACTTTCTACAAAAGTACTTACTGTACTAGTTCCAAGACATGCTCCCATTGTTGTTCCTATTGCATCTGCAAAAAGAGCCTTTTTAATATTTGGAACTTTTCCATCCTTATCAAGCATATTTGCTTTTGTTGCAACTCCAACTAAAGTTCCTATAGTATCAAACATATCCATAAATAATAAAGTAAATAATACTATTACCATATCCCATGAAAAAATATTATGTAATTCAAATTGCATAAATGTTGAGCTTATAGATGGTGGCATACTAAATATCTTATTTGGAAGCTCTATAACTCCCATTGGTATTCCAATTATAGCTGTTATTATCATTCCTAAGAATAATGCACCTTTAATATTTTTTGCAACTAATATTCCAGTAATAACAATTCCTATAATTGCTAAAAGCCCTGCACCTGAAGTTATATTTCCTAAAGAAACTATGGTTCCTCCATCAGCAGGATGAACAACTATGCCAGCTCCTTCTAAACCTAAAAGTGCTATAAATAATCCTATTCCTACAGAAATAGCTCTTTTAATATTAACTGGAATAGAATCAACTATTGCTTCTCTTATATTGAAAGCCGTTAATATTAAAAATATTAATCCTTCTAATAATACCGCTGTTAATGCAAATTGATAAGAATATCCCATAGATAAAACTACAGTATATGCAAAAAATGCATTTAATCCCATACCTGGTGCTAATGCAAATGGTAATTTTGCATATAATCCCATTACTAATGTTGCTATAATTGATGATAATGCAGTTGCTGTAAATATTGCACCTGCATCCATTCCTGCTGCAGATAAGATACTTGGATTAACAATTAATATGTAAGCCATGGTCATAAATGTTGTTATTCCTGCAATAAATTCCTGTTTTGTATTTGTACCATTTTCACTAAGCTTAAAATAATTATCTAAAAACTTATTCACTTTAATCACCTTTTTCTTATTTTTAATTACATAATAGTTAAATTTAAATATATTTAAATTTCCCTTAATTATCTAAGTAATTTGCTTAATAATCCCTAAATACTAATTACCTTATATATAATATCAAAAATTTTAAAAATTCCAATAGTTTTTACGAACATTTTTTTATTTTTTTTGAACTTTATTCACATTTTTTATATTTCATATACTTTATATATTTAATGTTTTAATATAATTTATACCAATAAAATATTTTAATTTACATTTAGTATAAAAGTAGTATAATATTAATTATAATTGCAAATTATTATCATTTGACTTTAGGAGGACAAACAATGAAATTTAAATTAGCTAAAATACTATCTTTACTTTTAACAACCTCTTTATTACTTATAGGTTGTAATAAAGTTCAAGATACAAATAATATTAATAAAAATGAGGATAATACTTTAAATATAGTAACTTCTTTTTATCCTATATATATATCTACATTAAATATCGTTAAAGATATTCCAAATGTAAATCTTACAAATATGACAAAAGCTCAAACAGGTTGCTTACATGATTATCAGCTTACTCCCCAAGATTTAAAAACATTAGAAAATGCTGATATATTAGTTATAAACGGTGCTGGAATGGAATCTTTTTTAGAAGATATAATTTCTCAATATCCTAATATTAAAATAATTGATGCAAGTAAAGGTCTTAATCTTTTAGAAGATGATACTCATGACCACGATCACGACAATGAGCACGCCCATGACCACGATCACGAAAACGAGCACGACCATGACCACGACCATGACCATGAATACAATGCTCATGTATGGGTAAGTGTTAGTGGAAATATTGATCAAGTTAAAAACATTGCATCTCAACTTGAAACTTTAAATCCAGAAAATAAGGATTTATATGAAGCAAATACAAATACTTATATTTCTAAACTTGAAAACTTAAAAGCTGAAATGCACTCAGAATTAGACAATTTACCAAATAGAGATATAATTACTTTCCATGAAGCATTTCCTTATTTTGCTCAAGAATTTAATTTAAATATAGTTGGTGTTATTGAAATAGAACCTGATTCTGAACCATCAGCTAAGGAAATTGAAAATATAATTTCAACTATAAAAGAGCATAATATAAAAGCTTTATTTACTGAACCACAATACTCATCTAGAGTTGCTCAAACTATAGCAAATGAAACTGGTGCTTCAGTTTATGAATTAGACCCTATTGTAACAGGTGATTCAAATTCAAATGCTTATGATGATTATATAAATAAAATGAAAGAAAATCTTAATGTTTTAAAAGAGGCGTTAAAATGATAAAAAAATCTAACTTTAACAAAAATAATACTTGTAATAATTTTTGTTGTACAAAAATTGAAAATTTCTCTGTTACCCTTGGTAACAATCAAATACTTAAAGATGTAAATCTCCACATTCACTGTGGAGAACTTACTTCTATTATTGGTCCTAATGGTGCAGGAAAAAGTACACTTTTAAAAGCTTTACTTGGTGAAGTTAAACATACTGGAAATCTTTCTTTTATAGGACAAAATGACAATACTTATCATCAACCTATAATTGGATATGTTCCTCAATATCTAACTTTTGATAAAAGTACCCCAATTAGCGTTCTTGATTTATTTGTTTGTTGTAAAAATTCTTTACCAGCTTGGATTAAGCCAAAGAAAAAAATACGTGAAGAAGTACTAGAAAGCTTAAACAGGGTTAAGGTTCCTTATTTAATAGATAGACAATTAGGTGCATTATCTGGTGGAGAACTTCAAAGAGTATTATTAGCTCTTGCTTTAGATCCTATTCCTAATATACTTTTGCTTGATGAACCTGTATCTGGAGTAGACCAAAATGGATTAGAATTATTTTATCAAATATTATTAGATATAAAGAAAAATTATGATTTATCTATTATTTTAGTTTCTCATGATTTAGATTTAGTTTATAAATATTCTGACCGTGTAGCACTTGTAAATGGTACAGTAGTTTGCTCAGGTACCCCAAAACAAGTATTTAACAACCCTGCTACACAAAAAATATTTGGCCTATCAATTAATAATTCAAATGAAAAATCATCTAAAACAGGAGGACTTTAAAAATGTTTGATACATTATATAATGCAATTGATTTAATTTTACCTTTTCAATGGCTTTCTCACACTTTTATGAAAAATGCCTTTATTGCTATTATAATAATTACTCCATTATTTGGATTATTAAGCACTATGGTTGTAAGCAATAAAATGTCTTTCTTTGCTGATTCATTAGGACATGGAGCATTTACTGGAATAGCAGTTGGTATATTATTAGGTGGAATTGATCCTATGTGGGGTGCTACTTTATTTTCAATTTGCTTTGCAATTGCAATAACAATAATTAAAAATAAAGGAACTTCATCTACAGATACAATAATAGGTGTTTTTTCATCAACATCAATTGCATTAGGACTTGTTCTTATGAGTTTTTCAAGTAGTTTAAGTAAATTTTCTTCTTATTTAGTAGGTGATTTACTTAGTATATCTCAAAATCAAATAATTTTATTAATTTTTGTTTTTATTGCTATAATTGTACTTTGGAGCTTAATATTTAATAAACTTCTTGTTACAAGTTTAAATACATCCCTAGCTAATAGCCGTGGTATGAATACTTTATTAATTGAAATCATCTTTACTTGTACTATTGCTGTTATTGTTACAATAACTATAAGATGGGTAGGTTTATTGATTATAAATTCACTTTTAGTATTACCTGCAGCTGCATCACGTAATATTTCAAGAAATATTCGTCAATATCACTTATTTTCAATTTTAATTGCTATTTTTTCTGGAATTGTTGGATTAATAATTTCTTATTACTTAAATACAGTTACAGGAGCAACTATTGTTCTTGTTGCATCAGTTATATTCTTTATAACTTTATTTATTAGACGTAAATTTTTATAATATTTTTATGGAGGTGTATTTATATTGAATAATGATTTTAATTTTAATGATCTCCTTAAATCAAATGATTTAAAGGTTACAAAGCATCGTCTTTCCGTACTTGGAATAATAGCCCAAAGTAATTACCCATTAACTGCAGAAGAAATTTATTTAAAGCTTAAAGATAATGCTATATCCATTAATTTATCATCTATTTATAAAATACTTGATTCATTAAGCAGTAAAAATATTATATCTAAGTCCATATTAGGAGATGATAATAAAACTTCATATGAAATTACATCTTCTGAGCATATGCATCATTTAATTTGTAAACAATGTAAAGGGGTTTTCCCTTTAACAGATTGCCCACTTTGCATTTACGAAAAACACCTAAAAGAAGATATGGATTTTGATGTAACTGATCACAAGTTAGAAGTATACGGTTACTGTAAAAAATGTAAAACAAAACCTAAGGATTAATCAATTTCCTTAGGCCTTTTTATTTCATTATTTATTTTTAATACTAACTTTATATATAGTTGTATGATTATATTCTTCACCAGCTTTTAATATTACATTAGAAAATCCTTTATGATTTAAACTATCTGGAAAATATTGAGTTTCAAGACATAATCCTTGTCTACTTCTATATTTAACTCCACCTTTTCCAATTTCATTTTCATTTAAAAAATTTCCTGTATAAAATTGTATCCCTGGCTTAGTTGTAAATACTTCAAGTACTCTTCCACTATTATCATCAACAACTTCTGCAGCCTTTTTTAAATTACCTGTATAATCATCTATTATCCAATTATGGTCATATCCATTTGCATTAATTAATTGATCATAATTTTTATTAATATCTCTTCCAACTTCCTTTAACTTTGTAAAATCTAACGGTGTTCCTATTATATTTCTTATTTCACCAGTTGGAATACTTTCCTTATCTGAAGCAGTTATATTTGTAGCATAAATTTTAACTTTATGATTTAATATATCTCCAGATGCATGGCCACTTAAATTAAAATATGAGTGATTCGTTAAATTTACAATAGTATCTTTATCACTCTTTGCAAAATATTTTATAATTAATTCATTTTCATTGCTTAACCTATATTCCACAACAACTTCTAAATTTCCTGGATAATTCTCCTCACCATCTTTGCTTAAATATGATAGCTTTAAATATTCTCCATCTTTATCTTTTAATATTTCAGAATCCCATACAACTCTATTAAAGCCTTTAATTCCTCCATGTAAATGATTATTACCATCATTTTTAGCTAAATCATATTTTATTCCATTTACTTCTATACAAGCTTTAGCAATTCTATTTGCATAACGTCCAATTATTGCACCAAAATATGTTGTAGTTATTTTATAATTTTCAAAATTATCATATCCTAATACAATATCATCTTTTTTGCCATCCTTATCCTTTGTTATAAAAGATAAAATTATACCTCCAAAATTCGTTATTTCAATTTTAGAATTTTCATTTTCTAAACTGTAAATATATATAGGTTTATTGTCAATTTCCTTCTCAATATTATTCTTTAATATCCCCATTTTTTCCTCCCATTTAAGTATATTTATAAAGTTAATTATATCATTCTTTATCCTTACTATAAACATTAACACAAAGATTTAATAAATCTTCATCTTGCAATAATTTTTCTAATTGCTTTACAATATCATTAATATTACTCAATACTTCTAAATCAAAATTAATGCTACTATTTAAAAGATTATTAATATTTTTTTCAAAATCTTTAGGAACCTTTTTGCAATTTTTTTCTATAATACTCATTAATCTTTTTTCTCCTGGATGAGGAAATTCATTTATCGCAAAAATTATATCAAAATAACTATCTAAGAAAGCTGATACCCTATTATGCATATTTACTATATCATTCCTTTTTATAGCCTTATCTATTTGATTATAATATGATGAAAATCTTTCATTAAGAATAGGATAATTTTTTTTAATTATATTTTCCTTCAACTTTTTAGGATATGGAATATTATATTTTTCTTTAAGGTCTTTAAACTTATTATCCTTATCATATACTATTATTGAATTTATTACATTGTTCCAAAAGCAAGTACTATATCCTACGGATGCATTACACTCTTCCACAACATATTTTAATTTTTGTTCTAACCAATAATATTCAAAATATGCTATATCCACTTGTATTGATGAATTTCTAATAATAAACTCATCAGATGGTCCCAAAAATGTATTATTTATCTCTATTAAATCTGAAAATTTTCTTGCAATACTTTCTCTTTCCTCTATTGCTATTTCCTTATATACAATAATATCTATATCTATATCTGAGAAATTATCTTTTCTTGCACTTGCACATGATCCTGCTAATGTTATAGCTACTACTTCATCTAATCTTTTAAATTCATTAACTAGTTGATATACAATCATGTTCATTCCCATAAATTTTCACTCCTTTTTTATTTACATAATATATAAAATGCACCTATATGATTAATCATCTAGCTGCATTCTATATAATGTATTATTATATTTTTAAAAATAGTATATTATTTTATTAATATCTTAATAGATTTTTTATAAACATTTACCTTATTTCCTTCAACCTTTTCGATTATTGAGGTTCCTGCAATTTCCTCATTAACTAATACACTCCAATTATCATTATCTATAAAAACATCAATATCTTCATCATTTGCATTTATTATAACTGCAATTTTATTGCACTTGCTATCTATATTCTTTGAATCAATAATATATGCTACAACATTATTTTCTTTAAAGTTTTTATCTATTTCTAAAAACTTAATATTCCTTTGTATTTCTTCATTTGTATCCATTCTAAATGCTTTATAATTTTTTCTTAATGAAATTAATCCTTTATAATATTCACATAAATCCCTATACTTAATTTTTCTATCCCAACAAATCTTGTTTACTTCATCAGGAGATTCAAAACTATTTTCAACTAAATTTCCATTTTTATCAACTTTAGTTCTTGCCATTTCTTCCCCAGCATGTATAAAACTTATTCCTTGTGAAGTTAATATTATTCCTGCTATTAATTTATTCATAGCAATCAACTCCTCTTCCCTACAATTTACTGTTGAAAGTTTAAGCTTGTCCCAAAGTGTGTAATTGTCATGAGCAGAAGCATAATTTACAGTTTGATATGGTTCATTAGCCCAAAATTCTTCTGAATAAATTATATTATTTTTATCTACACCTTCATGTGATGTTGAAGCAACTACTGCAAATTTAATTGTTTCTTCAAGCCCATCTCTTCCATTTACAAATCCAGCTTCCTCTTCATAAAATACATGTCCTTTAACTCCATCTCTACAATCATCACTAAAAGCTGCTATTTGTAATTTATCAAACTTATGTGTATTTTTCTTTAATGCTGCTAACTCCTCTTTTAAAGGACTTTTGCCACCTATCCAGCCTTCTCCATATATAATTATAGATTCATCAATTTTATTTAGTTCATTTCTAATAAGCTTCATAGTTTCAATATCATGTATTCCCATTAAATCAAATCTAAATCCATCTATGTGATATTCCTTTGCCCAATAAATAACTGAATCAATCATATATCTTCTAAACATATATCTTTCTGAAGCAGTTTCATTACCACATGCAGATGCATCACTGTATTCATTATTTTCATCTTTTCTATAATAATATCCTGGAACTGCTTTATTTAAACATGATTCTAAATTATAAGTATGATTATAAACAACATCCATTACAACTCTTATTCCAGCTTCATGCAATGCTTTAACCATTTCCTTAAATTCTTTTATTCTAACATTCCCCAAATAAGGATTAGTTGAATATGAACCTTCTGGAACATTATAATTTTTAGGATCATATCCCCAATTAAATTGAGGTTGATCTAATTTTGTTTCATCTACAGAACCATAATCAAATGCAGGTAATAAATGTATATGTGTAAATCCCATATCCTTTATATGATTTACTACCGTTTTAACATTTGTTCCTGGAATGCATGAATCTAAAATAGTTAATGCTTTAAATTTTCCTTTATATTCATCTTTTATCCCTGAGCTTTCATCAATTGATAAATCTCTTATATGCACTTCATAAATTATTGAATCAGTTGCTGATTTTAATTTTGGCTTAATATCATTTTCCCATCCATTAGGATTTGTTATACTTAAGTCAATAATCATCCCCCTATTTCCATTAACTCCAACAGCCTTTGCATATGGATCTACAACTTCATTTATTTCACCATTTACATTAACTAAATAATTATAATAATATCCATTAAAATTACCACTTAATTCAATTTCCCAAGTTCCCTTTACCCCTTTATTCATTGTATAAATATCTGTAGGTTTACAGTTATATTCATACCCATTATTTCCATAAAGAACTAATTGAACTTCTTTTGCTGTTGGTGCCCATAATATAAACTTACAATTATCCTTAGAATAAATTATCCCTAAATTTCCATTATAACCATATTTTTTATCAAACTCATCATTAAATTTCATCTCATTACCCACTTCTTTCTTTTATCTAAATTAATCACCTAATTTTCGGAAACGTTTCCTTATGATATATTAATTTTATACTATCTTTATATTTTTATCTACAATAAATTCTTTATTTTATATATAAAGTTATTTGCAATAAAAATTTAACTGCAAATAACTTTATCTTATTTAATCTAATATATCACTATTTTCTTAATCATTTTCACCTTTACTTGTGATATTTTTATAATCATTTTTCCATTCTCCAGTTTTATACTTTGAAAGAGCTTCTCTTAGAGCATCATAGTCAAAAGTACTTTCATCTGGTTCTATATCATTAAATATAAAGTCATGTAAAACCTTTGTATTTTGTTCCTTATCCATTATAAATACCCAACCTGCTTCTCCACCATAATCCATATCATCTGATAATTCTGTAAGAGGTATGTGTATTTGCTTTGTTTCTAAGCTAGGAAATTTATAAATTGTATAAGCCATATTTAATGCATCTAATGGTTCTATATTTGTGCTTATATTATCTAACATACTATTTAAAATACCAAAATATTTTGTTGGCTTTGTCTCTCTTAGTTTTTCTGCAACTTTAAATAATACTTCCCTTTGTCTTTCTGTTCTTTCAAATTCATCACCTACACCTTTTCTTATTCTTGCATAAGATAACGCTTGTTTTCCATTTAATAATTGTAATCCTGATTTTGTGACAGGATAATCATTACCGCCTGTAGATTCACCTATATATTTATTTAATTCGTTTAACTGATAATCTTTTACATCTACTTCAACTCCACCAATTTGATCAATTATAGCTTCAAATCCCCAGAAATTTATTATTACATACTTATCAATACTTATCTTATATGTTTCTTGTATAGTATCTCTTAATAAATCTATTCCTCCAAATGCCATTGCTGCATTTAACTTTTGTGCCCCATGACCATCAATATTAACTAAAGTATCTCTAAATAGGGATGTTAATCTTACTTCTTTATTATTATTATCCAATGTTGCAATTATAATAGAATCTGCTCTTGCTCTTTCATCTACATCTCTTCCATCTGTACCAACTAATAATACATTTGTAATTCCATTAACTTCTTTATAATTAACTTCATCATCATCCTTTTTTTTATTTTCATATTCTATTGTTTGGAATTGAATATTTTCATTTTTAGTATATATCTTATTTCTTACATATATATAATAGGCTACACATGTACCAATTACACATAATATTAATAAAGTTGAAATAGAAAAAATTATACTTCTCTTTTTTAAAGACTTTTTCTTACTCCTTTTTTCCTTATTTTTATTCACCTATTCTGCCCCCTATTATTAAAATATATTTACTTTATACATTTTACCATATTTTCCACCAACTTTGTTAAATATTTGTTATTTTGTTATTTTTTATTTTTCCTTATTTTTTAAAATATTATACTAAAATAAAATTTAAAAATTTATATATAATTCCAATGATTCAATAATCATTTATATAAAAAAAACTGTAAGAAAAATTCTTACAGTTTTAAAAAATTAATTACTTTCTGTTGTTTTGTTGAGCTTTTCTTGCTCTTCTGCAATCAGCACATCTTACTGGTTCGTTATCGAATCCTTTTTCTTTGTAGAATGCTTGTTCACCTTCTGTGAATAAAAATTCTTTTTCGCAATCTCTGCATACGATAGTCTTATCTGCCATTATAAATTCCTCCATTTTCTTAAGATTTATCATGGTTTAATAATATATCTCTTAAAAATAAGGAGAAATTTTATTAATCTACTTTAAATCTTTTAATCGTCAAAATTTGACTTCTTATTTATTATAACATAAATATTTTTATTTTCAATACCCACAAAGTAAAATTATACATTTTAATCTTTTTTTGCTACTTTTATATTAATAATTATTATCTAAGATTACCTCTCCATCAATAAAAACTTTCTCCCATTGCTCTACATATTTTCCACTACACCATTCTGCCATTACAACTTCTTCATTTTCATTAATAGGTATCATTTCTAAAGGTTCTGCAATAATATTACCATCTTCTATTTTATAAATTGATATATATTCATTAAATTGAATTAATGCAATTTTATATAAAGGTGATATAAAAACATCTTTAAATATTCCAAGTTCATTTTTTAAATCTTTCCATGAAATATACATTAAATTATAATTGATAAACCTTTTATCCGGTAGTATATCTAAATTAACCTCTTCTCCTTCTTCATTCATATTCTTAGGTAATATCTTACTTACAAATCTCCATTTTCCTAATTCTCTCTTAATAGCTATATTGTTATAATCAATATTTTCAATATTTAATCCTTCTTTTTCTTCTATGGATAAACTATTTATTTTATTTTTTAATTCATTAATATACTTTATTTTTTCACTTTCATTAAATACTTCATTTATTTGTAATCCATTATCTATATTCACATTACTTACTGGCAATATCTTATATATTGGATAATTTCCCTTAAATTCATTTCCTATATATTCTTTTATTGCTATATAATCATTTCCAACAAAAAGTATGCTTTTATATATATTAGTAGTATTTTCATCCTTTATACTTTTCTCTTTTTTATCATTTTCATCATATAAAGAAACTTGAAATTCATCACTATTAAAACCATTGCTACTATCTTGATAAACACTTAAGTTCCATATTCCGGTCAATCTTGGAAAAATTATATTATCTTTTGCATATATATATCCTAACTTATAATTATTATATGATACCCAAAGTGTTCTATATTTTTCAATGCTATAAGTACCATCATCATTTTCTTCCCTAGGAGTTTTAAGTCCTATCATAACTCCCTCTGAAAAGTCATAATAATTATTAAATTCATCTTCTTTTTCTTCATTATCATCATTTTCAAATACAACATCATTTGAAACCCTAATTAACTTTAATAAATATACATCATATATAAAAATCATTTCATCATTTGAATTTAAAAAAAATTCACCTATTATTTTGTTGTTATCCCTTATTGATATTAAATCTACAGTTTCTCTTCCATCCATATAATTATCCATAGTTAATTTTTTTTCATAAGATAATGTATAATCGCTTTTAACAGCTCTTAATTTATAATTTATTTTTTGCTTTTTGTTATCAAATATTTTTAATTCATTATTTCCTAATTTTATTTCTTTATTTATGATATTATTAATATTTCCATTATCAATATCATCACTTAATATTTCCACTGAATTAACCTTCCAAACTCCAGTAAAATTAAAAGTATTCATTACATCCAATTTCTCTTTTTCACAACTTATAAACATTGATGTAAATATTAAACTAATTATTATAAATTTTATTTTAAACTTCATCTTATTTCCTTTCTTATACTAAAGGAATTTCAATTATTACTTTTGTTCCTTCATTTTCCTTACTAAAAATTTCAAAACTACCACCATGAAGCATAATTATTTCATCTGAAATTGATAACCCAATTCCATTTTTAGATTTACTATTTTTACCTTTATAAAATTTATCTTTAACTCTTGGTAAATCCTCTTTTTTAATACCAACTCCATTATCCTCAATTATCAATTTTAAAATATTTTCATTTCTATTTGCACTAATATTTATTCTTCCATTTTTTTCAGTAAACTTAAATGAATTATCTATAACATTATTTAATACTTGCTTCAACCTATTTTCATCAAATATTCCAACTCCAATATCCCCTTGGATATTAACAGTAAACTTTTTTCCTTCTTCAATAGCCCTTATCTTCCAGTTGTTTTCAATAAATTCAAGTAAAACTTTTATATCACATTTATTTTTATTTAAAGTTACCACTCCATTTATTAATTTAGAAAAATCTAATAATTCTTCTACCATTTGTGCTAACCGTTCACTTTCCTTTTCTATAATATTAAGACCAAGTTCAAGGGTATCAGTATCACTGTAATCATACTTTAATGTTATTGCCCATCCCTTAATAGCAGTTAATGGTGTTCTTAATTCATGTGAAACCGAAGAAATAAATTCATTTTTTAACTTTTCACGCTTTTCAATTTCACTTCCCATATAATTTAATGTATTTGACAATTGAGCTATTTCAATATTATCTGTAAAATTGCTTCTTATTTCTAAATTTCCATCAGCCATTTCCTTTGCTACTCTGGTTATCTTTTTTATTGGATTTACTATATCCATAGCTACAATTAAACTCATTATTATTCCTAATACTATAACAATAAGAGATACAAATAATATTAAAATAGCAAATGAATCTAATACTTTATGTACTTCTTGTAATGAAAATATAATTCTTATAATTCCAATCATCTCATTTTCATCAATTTTTGAGTTAACCCCTTTTGAAATTACCATTACTTTTTCATTATAAGAATCTATATATCCACTCCAAACTCCTATTTCCCCATTTTTAGCTTTTATTATATCTGGAGTACTTAAAAGTTTATTATCACGTATTCCATAAGAATCCATTAATAAGTTTCCATTTGAATCTAAAACTTCTATTTGTTCTTCTTTAGCATTCCATAAAACATCAGCATTATCATATATATTTTCCATTAATTTTTTATTTGAAAAATATTTTTGATAAAAATTAATAGAAGACTCTAATTCATTAATTAACGAATTTTGAGTACTTTTATAGTAATATCCTTTAAGACATAAAATTGTAAGTATATCTAATATAGTGATAGTTGATATTATTACTATTAGAAAGTTTTTTAATAGCTTACTCCTTATACTCTTCAATTTAATCATCTCTCCATCTATATCCAAATCCCCATATTGTTTCAATAAATTTTTCATTTAATGACGAACATTCTATTTTGCTTCTTAACCTTCTTATATTAACATCAACAATTTTAGGATCACCAATATAATCTTCCCCCCAAACTAAATCCATTAATTCATCCCTAGAAAATGCTTTATTAGGATTTTCAATAAATAGCTTTATTATTGAATACTCTTTAGGTGTTAAATCTATTTCTTTATTATTTTTAAATATCCTTTTTGCATAAATATCTAATTTAAATTTGCCTTGAATTATACCTTTCTTTTCTTCATAATCACTAATTCTTCTTAATAATGCTTTTATCCTTAATAAAAGTTCCATTGGATTAAATGGCTTTATAATATAATCATCAGCTCCATATTCTAATCCCATTATTTTATCCAAATCTTGACTTTTAGCTGTAAGCATAATTATTCCAACTTTTTCATCTTCATTTCTAATAATTTTACAAACATTAAATCCATCTATTCCTGGTAACATAACATCTAATATTATAATTGCTGGTTTTTCCTTTAAAGCTAATTTTACCCCTAACTCACCATTATCAGCCTCAATTACTTCATATCCATTTCTTTTTAAATTTATTTTTAAAAATCCTCTTATACTTTCTTCATCTTCAATTATTAGTATCTTCTTCATTACTAGTCCTCAAACTTCCAAATTAATTATTATACTTTATTTATAATTTCAAATTTATACAAATAAAATACTGGATAAATATTGTATTTACCCAGCATTTACACTCATTATTTTAATGTTCTAAATTCATAACCTAATGATTTTAAATAATCAATACTTTGTTGTAAAGATTCTGCTGTTGTTACTTTTGCATCTGTATCATGCATTAAAATAACTAATACATCATCATTTCCTGCTAAATCAGTCACTGTTTCTTTTAACCTATTAATTAACTGTTCCACAGTTCTTCCATTACTTTCAGCATCTCCATTTAATACATTCCAATCTATATAAGTATATCCATCTTGTTCAAGAACCTTATCCAAATCTCCTGTTTTCCATGACATATGCCCACCTGGAAATCTAATTACCTTTGTACTAAAGCTATCTCCCAAAACTGATTTCATAACATTTTCTGACTTTTCCATATCATTTATAAATACTGTAGTATCTGCAACTCTTCCTGGATATAATATACTATAATCATGACAATAACCATGATTTCCTATTGCATGGCCTTCTTTTACCATTTCTTTTAATAACTCTTTTTGAGTATCACTTTTTTCAACATTGCTTCCTAATACAAAAAATGTAGCTTTAATATTATTCTTTCTAAGCGTTTCTAATATTTTAGGCGTTGTTTCAACAGATGGGCCATCATCAAATGTAAGATATGCAATCTTTTTTCCATCTTCCCTTAAATAACTCCACTTATTTAGCATATTTTCTATATCTCTAGCATTATCTGCATTTATATCATTTTCATAACTAGTATATATTACACTATCAGTTTCTTGTTCATTATCACTTTCTTTTTCATTACTTTTTTCTTCATTAATATTGCTTTTTATTTCATTATTATCTTCCTTTTGATTTTGATTAACACTTACTTCTGAAGTCCTTCCTTTATTTATATTTAAAGCAATTACCCCAATTAATATAACTATTAAAACAGATATAATACTAATAAGTATCTTTTCTACCTTAGAATTTTTTTTATTTTTTCTTTTTAACTTCCTCAACTTTAAATCCCCCTATACCTTTTACTATAATTTATACCTATATTATAATTATATATAACTGCTTTTAAGTTACAAAACAGTTACATAATATATATTTTTATTCATTTATAATTATATTTACAATAAACTTATTAAAGACTATTTTAATAAATTTTCTATAAAAAAAATAAGATAAATAACGTTATATATTATCTACCTTATATTTATTATTTATATATTTTCCCCAAAACTAATTTAATCCATTTTATATTTAATGATTTCACCATTAGATGCATTTATTTCATACTCATATTCTTTAAAGTTATAATAAAATTCTATTTCATACTTTCCTATTCCATCATCAAATTCATATTTAGCTTTCATAAATGAAACCTGACTTTCATCTAAGTTAGAATGTTTTAATGCTATGCTTTTTGCTTCTTCTATTGTTATTTTATTATTGCTATTTACAGTACTATTGCTTGCATTATTAGCTATAATATTATTTTGATTAGCAGCTGTACTATTATTTTGATTAGCAGCTGTATTATTATTTTGATTAACAGCTGTATTATTATTTTGATTAACAGCTGTATTATTATTTTGATTAGCAGCTGTACTATTATTAGGAATTAAAGTACTGCTATTATTATTTGTAACTTTCCCACAAGCCATAAAGCTTGTAGTTGCTACTATGATACTTGATATTATTAATAATTTTTTCATATATAGACTCCTTTTCTTTTTCTTTTAAATTCTTTATAAACTATAAATACTCCCATAAATAAAAATGGTATTGAAAATAATTTAAAAATAAATTTCTCAAAAACTGATTAATTATAAAGGTAAGAAATATTGCACTATTACTTTGGCTAATAAATCACTAGTCATAATCAAAGCATAGCTTAAGATAGAAATGACTAATAAAAGTACAATCATCTGAATTATGTTTTTTATAATATTTTTATTTTTCATAAAATCATTATAATAAATGGTGCCAAATGTAAGAATCGAACTTACCTCTAGGCATTACGAGGGCCTTGTTCTACCACTAAACTAATTTGGCAATACTTTCTATATAATTATAACATAAGTTATATTATATAGAAATAATTTTTATATTTTTTCTAAAGTATTATTAGTAACTGAATATAGATATATATTTGTAGGTTTATTAAATCTCTTCTCTATATAGTCTTTATAACCATTTAATTGTTTTAAATAAGCTTCATCACTAATATTCTTTAATTTATAATCAATTATTTTAATATTATCTTTATATACTAACATTAAGTCTATAATACCATGATAAGTAGTATTATCTTCTTCATATATAAATTCATATTCTTTATATATATCTGTATTGTCTATATTAACTTTATCTAAGAAATTAGTTATTATCTCTC